>JGI24708J26588_10000067_pt1 | contig 72155 bp, 52 predicted proteins | sample BioPla1DNA2_FD_26588 | JGI IMG/M metagenome (IMG submission 26588) | reverse complement strand
CCACGGAATGTGCGGATCACGCTAACCGCGGTTTGTCATTTCTTAGTTTCGCGTATCCTATTTTATCCTCATCAGCTCAGCAATCTCAGCTATCTTTTAGTTTCCGATCTATCCTTCGCTGAGTATCCTTTTCACAACTGCTTCATCACTTCTGACGTATTTCAGATTACAACTAAGTTATGACATTCTGCCCTTCGCTCCAATAACTCTCATTACTTTCATCGCTACTATGGCTTCTGCTGACTTCTCACTGTTCGTTGTTGCTAAGAGACACTTTCTCTCCAGTGAGACCTCCCCGAATAAGAACAATAACTTTCCCTCTTATCACTGCCAAATTTACCGACTTCAGTTCCGTGTGGTATGGGGCTTTAGTGTGTATTGGCACCTTACCCACCTAATCGGCCTTAATATTTGGTTTCTGTTCGTCAGTGCAGAGTTTCGCCTGTGGCTTCCTTCAGATTCCAACTCACGCTGGACACCCTTGCCTTCGGCTAACACTTCCTACCACAAAGGCGTGTAGTGGACTTGCACCTCCTAGTAATTACCCATGTCGGGCGTACCAATAAAAAAGGAGAGATCTCAACGAACTCTCCTTTTCAATAAAATCTTGTTTTTTGCCTACGCTTTGTTGTCACTGCCTAATACGTTAGTGATCTTATGCGAAACTAGACCTTTAATTGCTTCACGAGCAGGGCCTAAATATTTTCTTGGATCAAATTCTGCAGGATTTTCGGTAAGTTGTTTTCTTAATGTACCTGTCATAGCTAAACGCAAGTCAGAGTCAATATTTATTTTACATACTGCTCTCTTTGCAGCATCTCTAAGCATAGGCTCTGGTACACCAAGTGCATCTTCTAAAGCACCACCATATTCATTAATCATATCTACAAATTCTGGAATTACTGAACTTGCACCATGGAGGACGATTGGGAAATCTGGTAATCTTCTTTCGATTTCTTCTAAAATGTCAAAGCGTAATTGGATTTTGGTTCCAGGTTTAAACTTATATGCACCATGACTTGTACCAATTGCAATAGCTAATGAATCACAGCCAGTACGTGTAACAAAGTCTTCAACTTCGGCTGGATCTGTATAGCTTGAATCTTCGGCTGAAACATTAATATCATCTTCGATACCTGCTAAACGACCTAATTCTGCTTCGACGACAACGCCTTTACTATGAGCGTATTCAACAACTTGTTTAGTTAAGGCTACATTGTCTTCATAGTCTAGATGAGAACCATCAATCATAACTGATGTGAATCCGTCATCTATACAAGATTTACATAATTCAAAGCTATCGCCATGATCTAAATGAAGGGCTATGGGAATATTTGTTTCTGCAACTGCAGCTTCAACTAATTTCATTAAATAAGTACGGTTTGCATACTCTCTAGCACCTTTTGAAACTTGCAAAATTAAAGGTGAATTGAGTTCGTCTGCTGCGGAAACAATACCTTGGATAATTTCCATATTGTTAACATTAAAAGCACCTATCGCATAACCACCTTCATAAGCGTCTTTGAACATTTTTTCTGTTGTTACTAATGGCATAATATTTCTCCTTATCTCAAATATAGTTAGTAATCATACACTTACTACTTTATTGCTAAATGACTACTTAGTCAATAAAAAATGCTATTCTTTGATTATTTTTACAATTATTAATATCTAAGAGAGCTCTTCTAAACGAAGTTTTGCTTGCTTTCTGGTTTTCTGATACTCAGCTAATTTTTCTCTTTCTTTATTGACGACTGCTTCTGGAGCTTTATTAACAAAATTTTGATTAGCTAATTTCTTTTCTGCTCTTAAAATTTCATTATCGTAATTAGCAATTTCTTTGGCTAATCTTTCTTTTTCCGCTTCAAGATCAATTAAATCTTCAAGTGGTAAATAAGCAGTGCCTGAACTGAAAGGTAAAGCAATTGCAGTTTCTGGAATGTCGTCATTGTCTAATTGAACTTTAAGCTGTGAAATCATAGCTAAACTAGATAAACCAGCTTCGGATTCCTTAAAGATGTTACCTGTTTTTTCAGATTCGGTTACGATGATTAGACCTGATTTTTTCTTATTAGGAACATTCATTTCTGCCCGAATATTACGTATTCCATGAATTATTTCAATTAGAAGGTTCATTTTTTCCGCATCTTCTTCAAAAACTAAATTTTCATCCTTTTGAGGCCAAGTTGCATTGATCAACATTTCATCATCATGTAATAAAAACTTGTAAATTCTTTCTGTGAAAAAAGGCATAAACGGATGCAGTAAGATTACACATTCAGTTAAAACATGATTTAAAATTGCTTGTGCAATTAAACGTGACTCATTTTCTTCTTTCAAACGAGGCTTGATCATTTCAATATACCAATCACAGAAGTTATCCCATAAGAAATGATAAATTTTGGTCAAAGCTATACCAAAGTCATATTGTTCCATATTGTAGGTAACTTCCTCAATTAGGTTTTGTAAATTATTCAAGATCCATTTATCTTCATTCATTAAATTGGCTGTTGTCAGATCAATATTTAAATCAGAATAAGTCAAATCATCATCAATATTCATCATCGCAAAGCGGAACGCATTCCAAACTTTATTAATGAAATTTCGTCCATTTTCAACTCGATCTTGTTGATAACGCAAATCATTGCCTGGCGATACACCTGCGACCAGAGCATACCTAAGTGCATCTGCACCATATTCATCAACTACTTCAAGTGGATCAATACCATTACCAAGAGATTTTGACATTTTTCTGCCTTGAGAATCTCTAACGATCCCGTGTATCAAGACATCTTTAAATGGTTTTTGGCCAGTATAATGGAGACCTGAAAAGATCATCCTCGAGACCCAAAAAGTGATGATATCATAACCGGTGACAAGTACATCAGTTGGATAGAAAAATTGATAATCATCTGTTTTTTGAGGCCAACCTAAAGTTGAGAACGGCCATAAAGCTGATGAAAACCAGGTATCAAGTGTATCTTCTTCTTGGGTTAATGAAGTTGAGCCACAAGCATGACATTTTGCTGGAACTTGACCAACTTCATTTGCAACAGTTATCTGATCACAATCATCACAGTACCAAGCAGGAATCCGATGGCCCCACCAAAGTTGGCGTGAAATATTCCAGTCTCTAATATTTTCCATCCAGTGGAAATAGTTTTTTTCAAATCGTTCTGGAATAAATTTAATCTCTTTTGTGCGAACAGCTTCAATTGCTGGTTCTGCTAATTTTTGCATGGCAACAAACCATTGTTCAGAAAGTTTAGGTTCAATTTCTGTATGACAACGATAACAAGTTCCAACAGAATGTGTTAAATCTTCAACTTCAATTAGTAAGCCTGCTTCGTCTAAATCTTGCACAACTTGCTTACGTGCTGCTTGAAGCGATAAACCTGCGTATTTACCACCATTTTCATTAATTGAAGCATCATCGTTAAAAACATTGATTCGTTCTAAATTGTGCCTTTCCCCTACTTCAAAGTCATTAGGATCATGGGCAGGTGTAATTTTGACAACACCTGTTCCAAATTCTGGATCTACATAGCGATCAGCAACTATTGGAATTTGACGTTTCATTAAAGGTAAAACAACCATTTTACCTATATATTTTTGATACCGTTCATCATCTGGGTGAACAGCAACTGCTGTATCTCCCAATAGAGTTTCCGGTCTAGTTGTTGCCAGCTCTAAATGGCCACTCCCATCGGCGAGTGGATATCTGATATGCCAAAAATTACCAGTTTTTTCTTCATATTCAACTTCGGCATCTGAAATAGATGTCAAACAGGTAGTACACCAATTGATAATTCTTTTACCACGATAAATTAATTTTTCTTGATACAAATCGATAAAAACTTTTTCGACTGCATCGGATAAACCATCGTCCATGGTAAAGCGTAAACGACTCCAGTCACAAGACGACCCCATCCGTTTGATTTGGTTGACTATCCGATTACCATAAGTTTCCTTCCATTCCCAGGCACGTTCTAGAAATTTTTCTCGGCCTAAATCATCTTTGGTTAAGCCCTCTTCACGCATTGCCTCGACAATTTTTGCCTCAGTAGCTATCGCTGCGTGATCTGTACCAGGCAGCCACAATACTTCAAAATCCTGCATTCTCTTAAAACGAATTAAAATATCTTGTAATGTGACATCAAGTGCATGTCCCATATGCAAGACACCGGTTATATTTGGGGGTGGCATAACAATTGTAAATGGCTCTTTGGTCGATTTATTATTTGCTTCAAAACTGCCAGAGTCTTGCCACTTTTGATAAATATCATGTTCATGCTCATTTGGTACAAAGTTTTTTTCTATTGCATCAATTCTACTCATGTGTTCCTCTTCTTAAATTTATTAATAATTTTTGTTTACTCTTCAATAATACCGCTACAGGTAATTGAGTCAATTGTCAATTCTCCTTCATTATCTCTTGATTCAATCATAAATTGCAGTTGCTTAATCTGCCCTAAGTTTACATTAAGTCTTTGTAAGTCAAATGTTATGTTTTGCCAAACTAGAACATCTTCAATCAAAAAACGTTCAGTTCGATCTTCATTACCATCTGTATCAATAATTTTTAGAGAAATCGTTTTTGTTTTATGATCTGCATTAAATAAATTAACTTCTAAATTTTGCCAATAACTAAAGTTTAAGGGCGGATACAAAGAAGCATAATACAAAATTGGTTCTAAAATTATTTGTTCATTTTCTGCCTTGTTGTAATTGAGAATTATACTTGCTGCCCCAGTAATTTTATTATCTTTTTCTAATTTTAAAGTAGATTTGCCTCCAGTTATCTTCCAGAGTGGAAAATAACCCGGCTTTCTTTTATCAGGTAAATTATATCTATATTTTTCCTCGGTTGGCACTACCCAGCCCTTAAGACGATCACAACTCATCCAATCATTGCTCAAAGAAAAATACGGTCTTTCGTTAGCTAGTCTAAACGGCACAACTGGTAAACCATTATGTCCTTTGAGGTTTGCACTTTGGTTAAAAGCTGTAAAGGCATAAGTACAAGAATTTGGCTGTAAAATTTCCTCATGCCAAATTAAAGTCCTGATTCCATAGAGCTTATTAGCTTCTGCTGTTACATAAGGTGTAGAATCTGAACTAATATGAAAACCTTTAAGTGTAAGCTCTCCCTTGGGAATATCTAAACCCTCACCCACATTGGCAAAACTTAAAATCAATTTATTCTCAATCCATTCGGCATATTTTACTTCGGGTGCAGATTTAGGTGAATTTGCTTGATACACAAGTCCTTTTGCTAATTGGTACATCCGCTCTCCTACTGCTTCTTTAGCAATAGGATGTAATGGACTTGCATACATATGATTTTCGTCTTTTATATAATCCAGTGGTAAATCATAAACTGTGACCATACCTGCCGGCATAGCCAATTGACGTCTAGCAACAGTTAGTACTTCATTAAAATATGGTAACAATTTATCGTCTTTGTTTGTATAGTAATGGGGTGCTAGCTGACTATAGATTAAATAAGGACCACGCTTAAAACTGTGAAATGATTCTTTTAATAATTTTGAAAATTCTTTAAAAGCTTCCAGAAAATATTTTGGATACAATATATCTGATTCGCCATGCGCTAAAATAATTCCTTTAATAGAAAGACCAGAAAAGGGAGCAATTTTATGATTATACATTGCCCCTGGCTGATTTTTATAAGAAAACTTTTCAATTTGGTTAAAAGACATATCTGGATAATCTTCAGGCAAATTATCTGTATTAGCGGATCTTAAGTTTATTTCAGAATTAAATAAATCTTTGTTCCAAGTCGAAGCATCACGATAATGGAAAATATTTTCGACATGTTCTCTGATTATTGGATTTTCATCAACTATGTCACGGGATAACCAGCTATGAATCATCGTATTTGGACAGCCCAAATCATAGATAGCGACTGGGATGTTCAAACTTTTGTTTAGCCTGGCAGCAAAGGCTAAAGCAATTGCTGACAAATTATTTGTTGTCTCACTATTAACTGATTGCCATTTTCCATTAGCTATTTTTGCTGTTGGACGCTGTGAATAACTTTCTCCTGCTAAAAGACCAGAACGTTCCATTGTGAAGAATCTTAGATAAGGAAATTTTAGATAAGTTTGCAATTTGTTCTTTATATCTGAATATTTGACTGGCATCGTCATATTTCCTTCACCAAGCGCTAACCAAACTTCTCCAAAATAAATTTTTTTGATTGTAAAACTTTGCTTTTCCACAGTTAACGTTAGTTGATAATGGTCTTTTGACGCTTCAAACGCTGGTAAAGAAATATCAAAAAATCCCCGCTGATCGGTTATTAATTTGTTAGTAAATATAAGACCAAAATCTTTTAAGACATTTTGTTGTTGTTCTTCTTTTTTAACGTTAGGACTATCTGGTTGAGACGCTGGAAAACGTTCTAAATTAACTGTTAGTTCTGTATTCGGTTTGGTTAAACCATAAATACGATTGGATACGCCTTGTTGCAAGATCATATTATCTTGGAAATAGGCTGGTAATTTGAATCGAATTTGATTCACAACATTAATCCCCTTTTAAGTAAACTTTTTTTCTGATTATTATAGCATCTAAGGCAGCATATTTTGAAATTTGTTCAACATTAACCAGTGATTTCAAAAATAAATCAGGCCTTAAATTTGCTTGACTGCCTGCTTTTGNAATAAATTTTATTCTGTTTTGATTAAGTACCTGCATATCTTTTATATATTCCCTGATGATAAAGGTACGAGTTTTGCCTTTTCTTTCGCGTGAAACAATTAAAGGTTTAGAAACATCAAAATAGTAGGTCTCGACAGCTTCTCCTAAATTTTCTGCTTCAATTTCATATTCTGCAGCATAAACAAGACTCATCACATTCTTAATATCTTTGGTTAGCAATTCGACCTTCATTATTTCAATACCATTTGGCAGATTTTGATTTAATTTGTTTTTGATATTTTGAGCTTCAAGCATTTGAGTCAAAATAACATCAAATGGCTCCATGCGGGTCTCAATCCCAACTCCAATTGGCAAAGCAAATTCCATAATCGGCCTAGGATTAAAGCCTTGTGTGTAGGCCATAGGAAAATCTGCTCTTTTTAACGTGCGCTGAAAAAGCCGAAGCAAATCTAAATGAGCTGTAAAAGCTGCTATTTCAGAACGCGCATAAAAGATTCTATAGCGATATTCATTTTGCTTGACTTGCGACATGGGAAAGACACACTCCTGTTTGATAGATCATAGAACCACAATAATGACAATCTTCTCGACACTCGGTTGTAATAAGACCTTTTTCGGCTTTTTCATATTCGTGTATTAGAAATTCCTTAGTGACGCCAGCTTGAATATGATCCCAGGGAAAATCTTCATCTAGTTCTCGCTTACGACTTGTATAAAAATCTATAGAAAGATTGTTCTCATCCATGGCATTTTTCCAGCGCTCATAGGAAAAATTTTCATCCCAAGATTCGAGCCAGCCACCACTTCGCCAAACATCCTCGATCACTTTACCAATTTTTCTGTCGCCACGTGAAATAACTCCTTGAATGGTGCTGTTTTCAAATTCATGCCAAAAATATTTGACCCCTCGATAGCGTAGATTATTTGCTAGCAAACTTTGCTTTTCTTGCATTTTTGTGATTGAGATTTGGGATTGCCATTGAAAAGGTGTCCATGCTTTTGGAATAAAAAATGAGGTGCTGACATGAATTTGTGGTTTCCGCAACTTCTTATTAAGATTTTCTTCGCAATGAATGTCTAATACTTTTTTCACCAAATCAGCAATTGCAAGTACATCTTCATCTGTCTCAAAAGGTAAGCCTAGCATAAAATAAAGCTTGATTGTATGCCAGCCACCCGAAAAAGCAATTCGAGCCGCATCGAGCAAATCCTCTTCGCTGATATCTTTGTTAATAATGTCTCTTAATCTTTGGCTTCCTGCTTCAGGAGCGAAAGTTAAACCTGTTTTTCTAGTTTTCGAAACTTTTTCCATTAGCTCAAAACTAAAAGAATCAAGTCTTAAGGATGGCAAAGAAAGATTTACCCTTTTTTCATTACAAAATTCTAACAACTTTTCGCTTAATTTTTCAAGTTCTGAATAATCACCTGTTGATAAAGATAATAAACCAAGTTGATCATAACCGGTTGCAGCAATAATTTGTTGTGCTTGTTCTACTAACAAATCTACTTCACGCTCTCTTGTTGGCCTGTAGACCATACCAGCTTGACAGAAACGACAGCCTCTGGGACAACCCCTAAACAACTCGATATAAGCACGATCGTGGACGATTGAAGTATTGGGTACGATTGGATTTAAAGGTATATTAGCTTTATTTAAATCTCGAACAATCCTTTTATTGATCTTAGCTGGAACTTCTGGCTCTAATTTTTTGATGTTTTTAAACTTACCATCCGAATAATATTCTGCTTCATAAAATCTCGGAACATATATACCGTCAATTTTTGCACAACGTAAGAGGAAGGATTCGCGACTTTCTTGTTCGCGATTCCAAGTTTGATAAAGATCAATGACTTCATGGATAATTTCTTCTCCATCACCAATAATGAACAGATCAAAAAAGTCTGCTAATGGCTCAGGATTATAAACTATTGGACCGCCACCAATAACGATTGGATCAGTTTCATCTCTTGCCAAAGAATGAAGCTTTACATTACCCAAGTGAAGCATATCTAAAATTGTGGGAAAGCTCAGCTCGTATTGTAAAGTAAAACCGACAAAATCATATTCAGAAAGTGGTGTTTTGGATTCGATTGAGATTAGCGGAAAAGATTCTTTTTGCATCCAAGCACGCAAATCGCCTTGAGGAGAAAAAAATCTTTCACACCAGGTATCTTCTCTTTGATTGATCACATCATAAAGAATTCTTAAGGCCATGTTTGACATGCCTATTTCATAAACATCTGGAAAACAAAAACCAAAACGGATCATTGGCTGTTTTTTTGACCAATGATCCATTTGCTCACTTTTATCTATACTGTTCCATTCATTTCCTAAATATTGGGCTGGATTTTCAACTTGTCTTAATACGGCCCTAGGATATGTATAATTTTTCTTACTATTTCTCATTAAGTCTTTCTTCTAAAGCTTTTGTATATTCTTCATAACCAGGCTTACCTAAAAGAGCAAACATATTACGCTTGTAATCTTCAACCCCTGGTTGATCAAATGGATTTACACCAAGCACATAACCACTAATACCACAAGCAAATTCAAAGAAATAAATTAAAGCACCAATATGTTTTGTATCTAAACTTGAAATCTCTAAACGGATCGTTGGGGTTCCACCATCTTCATGTGCTAACATTGTTCCTTGTAAAGCAGTGCGGTTAACTTCCTGCATAGTTTTACCTACTAGATAATTTAAGCCATCTAAATCTTGTTCATCTTCAGGAATTTTGATATCTGATCTAGTTTCAACAAAATCTAAGACAGTTTCAAACAAAATTCTGGCCCCATCTTGTATATATTGACCCATTGAGTGTAGATCGGTAGTAAAGTTTACACCCGCTGGAAATAAACCTTTGCCGTCTTTACCTTCACTCTCACCGTAGAGTTGTTTCCACCATTCATTAAAGAACATCATGCCTGGTTCATAATTAACTAAAACTTCTGTAGTATAACCACGTCTGAGTAAGACATTTCTTAAGCCAGCATAACGTAATGCTTGATTCTTTTCTAAATCAAATGTAAGAGCTTCTTCTCTTTGAGTGGCAGCACCCGCCATTAAATCATCAATTGAAATACCTGCTACAGCAATAGGTAATAGACCAACTGCAGTCAAAACAGAGAATCTACCACCAACATCATCTGGGACAACAAAAGTTTGGTAACCAACTTGATCTGCAAGCTCTTTCAAAGCACCTTTTCGTTTATCTGTAGTAACAAAAATTCTATCTTTACTCTCATCGCCATAACGATCAATTAAATACTCACGCAAAATACGAAAAGCAATTGCTGGCTCAGTTGTGGTACCGGACTTAGAAATAACATTCAAAGATACTTCTTTACCTTCTAAATATTTAAGTAAATCATTAAGATAATCACCACTAATATGATGACCGACGAAAACAATTTCGATCTCATTGTCAGCGATTGGGAAAGCTGGTTTTAATGCTTCAATCACAGCTCTTGCACCTAAATAAGAACCACCAATACCAACAACCAAGAGAACATCGCTTTGTTTTTGTATTTGTTCAGCAGCGACTTTTATAGCGGCAAATTCTTCCTTATCATAGTTTACAGGTAAGTCTACCCAACCTAGAAAGTCATTACCTGGCCCTTTTTTATCAACCAAGTTTGAAAATGCATTTTTCAAGGCAGGCTCTAGAAATTCCAACTCATGCGATCTAATAAATGGATTCAAATGTCTTTCAGAAATATGGATCATACAAAACTCCTTTTTTTAAAAAATAAACTATTTCTATTATATGCAACCTTAAAATCTAGTTCAAATTATTTCTTCGGCTAAAATCAAAAAATTTGGATTTGCTACTTGGAAGGAAACTAGATACTTTTGCTTCTTAAATATTTCTTCATTCAAATAATTGATCATTCTAGTTCTTGTAGGTTGGACATCGCCTGCTCCTTGAAAATCCATAGATTCATCTTTGTAATTTTCATATAATAAGTTTTCCAAACCTGGCAATTTTTGTAAAGAAAAAGAAAAAATTTCAAAACGCATTCTTTGTCTATGGTTAGCTTCTTTTAAAGATTTTTGAATTGCTTTTTGTCTTTGCTTAAGCTCTTTATCTTTGCTGTTTTGAAAATTATTAAACCAATTTGGAAAGCTTTTCATCCCTTGCTTAAAATAATCAACTTTTAAGAGATCAATTGCAACTGTTTCAAACAGATCTGGTTTGTCAAGAAACTGCTTGCCAAATTGACTTAACTCAGATGTTAATAATTTTAGATTGTTTGAGTTCACCTGTTGTTTAAATTCTTTCTTAACAAAATTTGCTAATAGTTGATAGCGTTCGGTTTGAGAAATCTTTCTTCGTCCATATTGTTTGTCAATATAATTCGTTAATTCTAAAAAAATACTAAATGGTTTTTCAAGCATTGCTATTAAAAAGTTAATCAAATAGTAGTACTGACCTGAATTATAGTATGTATTCAGTACTTGTTCGACTTTACGTAGATACATTAACTCCTGAGCAGAAATACCATCTGATTGTAAAACTTCATAGGGTGGAAATTGTTGATAGATGACACCTCTATGATCACATTCATATTTGATTGGAGTTGCTGGTAAAACTTTTAGAAAACCTAATTGGAGCATATTAGGCTCTAGATCTAATAAAAAGTTAGCTGATTTTATTTGTGATTCCAAGCTTTCGCCTGGTAAACCCGCAATCAAATCAAGATGGATGTGAATGTTCTCAAAGGATCGTAATTGTGAAACAACTTTTTTATATTTATCTGCCTTAAATGGTCTTTTGATTAACTTTAAAACTTCTGGATTAGTTGTTTGTGCACCTATTTCAAATTGAAATAGACCCGTTGGGGCAGTAGCAAGTAAATCAAGTTGTTTATCGGTTAGTAATTCAGCACCTATTTCAAAATGGAAATTTGTACGTGTCTCAAGCTCTTTCGTTTGTTCGATTAGAAATTGCCAAATTAGATAGGCTCTATCAGGATCTGAGTTAAAAGTTCTATCAATAAACTTTAACTGTCTGGGATTAAAAGACATAATATGTTTTAATTCTGCTAATACTTCGTCTATGTCTTTGAAACGGGTCCGATAGGTACTGCCAGATAAACAATATGTACATTTGTAAGCACAGCCGCGACTTCCCTCATAATAAAGAATTCGCTCATTCAACGTTTGTAATTCATTATCAGTATAGGGGAATTTCCAGGTGATTTCCTCGGTGTCGGGGTAAAGCCTTGACTCAGGGTCATAACTATTAGGTTGATATTTAGTCATTTCTGGAAACAAATAGGAGAGAATCAAGTCTACTGAAACTGAATCACCTTCCCCACAAATAATAGCATCAACCTGTGGATTTTCGGCTAATAAAATATCAGCTTGAGCTGAAACATCTGGACCACCCCAAACAATTTTTGTCTGCGGAAGAATTTTTTTTGTATTTAGAGATAAAGTTTCTACTAATTCCCGATTCCAAATATAACAGGAAAATGTATAAACATCAGCTTCTTCTTTGATTAAAGCATCGAGCAAAGAAAGCCAGGATTCATTTATTGTTTTTTCAATAAAAACAATTTCTAAATCCTTAATGTTCTGCACCTTAAGTTTTTCTCGTATATAGCGTAAGGCAAGATTCGTATGGCTAAAGCTCGAATTTAAAGCCACTAAAGCGACTTTTTTCATACTTCATCTACCCTTTCAAATCTAGAAAATTTGGCAAAATTATTAATCATCAACCTTATTGATTTATCAGATTGTTTTGATTTTCATAAAAATCTGTAGCAGTCCGATAAGTTTGATTTTGGCTAGAAACAAACTCCACGTAACCCAATTCCTCCATACTGATTAGATCATTTTTGACAGCTCTTTTTCTCAACATTGCATAAAATTCTGCATGAGACGCCTTAATATATGAATTTAATAAGGGACTCAGGAAAAATGAAAAAATGAAAAGAATTATCAATAAAATATACCAACCAACAAATGACAAATCTAGCAAAAACCATTTGAATCGATAACCCTTTACCATTTTTTTTGATAGATCTAAAGCAACTTTATGATCAAGATGGGGATTGTCTGCTAAAATCCATTCCGTCGCACGATAACTATACTTCTTAATTATTGTGATAATACCAAACACAATTAATACAGAAAAATAAGCAATAGAAAGACCAATGAAACCATTAACTTCACTAGAAAAGTTCTCTAAAATAATTTTTGACAAATTGCGTCTATAGATTTGTGGATAAAGAAATTCTATTATTTTCTTAACAAAATCCATAGAATAATAAAAATAAATATAACTGGTTATTATGATTGGTAGTCGCCAAAAAAACAACCAGAGATCACGCCAAGCAATACCTTTCATGGTAGGAAAATATCTGCCATCGCTAAATTGATAAAATAGGAATGAAAAAGGTGGTGTGCTTCTACCTTCTCGATTCCTAGAGAACCACAAGTTTATTCCTACTTGCAGGTGATTAAAAAGTAAAATCGTAGCAACTACAATGATGATTTGTCGTAATATTTGCAAAACTGCGTTTATATTTATATGTCCCAAAATATACAAGACCAAATTTGCTAAATCTCTTTCTGAAATGGCATATATTTCATCAGCAATAGATTCAAAAAATGAGAAGATTGAACTAGAACTGATCGAAAAAATAAAAGTCCCGGTAATACTGGTAAAAATGCTCATGATAAAAGCTTTGACCATGAGCATTAAATAACTTGTTCCTAAACCTTTTCTTAAATTTTGTTTGGCATTTCTCTTTAGATCACCTATAACAATATTATCTTGCATTTTGTCTCCTACTATCAAGAGTAAATTTCCAAAGTTTAGGCATCAATGGTTCTTTTTTCAAAGATAAACTCTTTCTCTTCATTCCAATCAACAAAAATTTCTGTGACATCATCTAATTTACCATCTAAAAACAGATCAGCTAATGAGTCTTCGATTTGTCTTTGGATAACTTTTCTTAAAGGTCTTGCTCCATATTGGGGACTATAACCTTCTTTTGCCAATTTATCTTTTGCTTGATCAGAGAGAGTGATACTCATATCGTGTCTAGCTACATCTTGCTCAATTTCTTTGAGCATCAAATCAACAATCTCTCTGATTTCTGTTTTTGACAATTCTTGGAAAATTACAACTTCATCTATTCGATTTAAGAATTCTGGTCTAAATATTTCTTCCATCGCAGATTTGACTCGATTTTCCATTGCAATTTTAGCATCCGAACCAAAACCAATCATATTACCTTTTAAGGTTGTACCAGCATTTGAAGTCATAATCAAAACTGTATTAGCAAAATTAACAACTCGACCCTGACTATCTGTCAAACGACCATCATCTAAAATTTGTAACAAAATATTATAAACATCGGTATGAGCTTTTTCTATCTCGTCAAAAAGAACAACACTATAAGGTCTACGTCTAACTTTTTCGGTTAGTTGACCACCATCGTCATAACCTACATAGCCCGGTGGAGAACCAATCAGCTTGCTAACAGTATGAGGCTCCATAAATTCCGACATATCTAGACGAATCAGAGCATCTTTTTCTTCAAATAGGACTTCAGAGAGAACTTTTACTAATTCTGTCTTACCAACTCCNGTTGGACCTACAAAAAAGAACGAAGGTGGTTTTTCTGCTGANCCAAAGCCTGCTCTTTTTCTACGNATTGCTCTAGCAACTGCATTTACCGCTTCGTTTTGACCTATAATTCGNTCGTGTAAACGCTCTTCTAAATTTAATAATTTTTCTGTTTCTGCTTCAGTAATTTGCTGAACAGGAATCCCNGTCCACATTTCTACTACTTCTGCTATTTCATGGACATCAATTACAACCGGTTTATTAATTTTTTCAATTTCTTCTAAACGTTTTCTTAACCTTAATTGCTCTTCACGCAAATTGGCATCATGTTCATACAGTTCTAATGACTTTTCTTCATCAGTATTTTCTGTAATTTGTTTATAAGATTCAGCAATTTCTTCGTCAAGTTCCTTTGAACGATCTTCTAATTCTTTTTGTTCAGTCAAAAGTGTATTATCCAAATTCACTCTTGAACCAGCTTCATCAATAATATCAATTGCTTTATCTGGCAAATATCTTTCATGGATATAACGATCAGAAAGTTGGACAGCTGCTCTTATCGCATTTTTTGTGTAGGTAACAAAATGATGCTCTTCATAATAATCTTTGACACCATGTAAAATTTCTATGCTTTCATTTTGGTTTGGCTCATCAACTATTACTTTTTGGAAACGTCTTTCTAAAGCAGAATCTTTTTCAATGAATCGGCGATATTCGTCTAATGTGGTTGAACCTATTACCGAAACCTCTCCTTTAGCTAAAGCAGGCTTTAGGATATTGGCAGCATTCATAGCACCTTCTGCATCACCTGCACCCATAATGTTATGCAATTCATCTATTACTAAAATGACATTACCACTTCGTTTAGCATCTTCGACTACGCCTTTCATTCGGCTTTCGAATTGCCCTCTAAATTGGGTGCCAGCAACCATGGTAGTCATGTCTAATTGATAAACTTGTTTATCTAATAATTTCGCTGGAACTTCTTTATTTACTATCTTTAAGGCTAAACCTTCGGCGATAGCGGTTTTACCAACTCCAGGTTCACCCAATAAGGCAGGATTGTTTTTGTTACGACGGTTCAAAATCTGAACTACACGATTTAGTTCTTGATCCCGGCCAATGATCCGATCTATTTCTTCATTGTGGGCTTTTTCTGTTAGATTAGTCCCAAATTGATCCAAAAATTTATTTTTGCGTCTTCTTCGATTCCGACGTCTATTTCTTGATCTAGTGTTTTCTTTTTTATTTTCTGGTTTATCATCTTTACCAATTGTAGCTGCCATAAGACTATTTGATTTTTGTTGAGAGTCGTTAGAATCTGAATCAGATTCTTCATCATCTTCATCCTCGTCATCTTCAGCATCTATTTCTAAAGCTAAAGAGGAAAAATCACCTAAATTAAGATTGGAAAAATCCAAATTTCCTTCATTTTCATCAAGAAAACTCTTTAAAAAATCAAACGGATTGCTATCACCCATTTCATCCATGACCATATTCATTTGTTCTTGTACTTGATCAATGTTTTCTTCATTGATACCAGATTTGTTTAATAAAACTTGAAGTCCACCAATGTTTTTTTCAAGTGCACATTTTAAGCAAATCCCCTCACTAATAGGTTTATTGTCTTCCATTCGAGTTGTATATACAATTGCAACATTTTCATTACATATTTGGCATTTTGACATTATATTCTTTCCTATCTACCTCATTAAGAAATTTATTTCTTTAGTATTTCATTTGCATTTAATTATAAAGAAATAGTCAGTTATTTCTAATTTTTTACTTATTTATTTTTAAAAATTAAACTAATAGCCCTAATTATCATATTTAACTATATAATTGATAATGGAATGTGAACATTATTCTAATCATTTTGAACTTAAGTATTGACGACTTAAAAACGCATTTAAATACTTACCAGTATATGAGTTTTTGTCTTGTGCAATTTCCTCTGGCGTTCCGGCAGCAACAAGTTTGCCACCACCACTTCCACCTTCAGGACCCAAATCAATAATATAATCTGCCATCTTGATTACGTCAAGATTATGTTCTATGACTAAAACAGTATTACCTTTATCTGTCAATCTTTGTAATATTTTTACTAGACGATGTACATCCGCAATATGGAGGCCTGTAGTAGGTTCATCTAAAATATAAAAAGTGTTGCCAGTATTGACTTTGGAGAGCTCGGTCGATAATTTAACTCGTTGAGCTTCACCACCAGAAAGTTGTGTAGAAGGTTGACCTAATTTAAGATAACCTAAACCTACATCTAATAATGTTTGTAACTTTCTTTGAATTCTAGGTACATTTTCAAAAAATTTGAATGCTTCCTCAATTGTCATTTCTAAAATATCGGCAATATTTTTATCTTTGTACTTTACTTCTAATGTTTCTCTATTATATCTTCTGCCACCACAAACTTCACAAGTGACATAGACATCAGGCAAAAAGTGCATTTCTATTTTGTTGACACCATCACCTTTACAAGATTCACAGCGTCCACCTTTGACATTAAAACTAAATCTTCCTTGTTTATAACCTCTTGCTTTCGATAATTTGGTCTCAGCAAACAAAGCTCTGATATCTGTAAAAACTCCCGTATAAGTTGCTGGATTAGAACGTGGAGTCCTGCCAATTGGTGTCTGGTCAATTGCAATTACTTTATCTAAATTTTCTATGCCAGAAATACTGTCGAGTGGAACTTTTATTTTTCTAGCCTTATTTAATTGCTCAGATAGTTTTTTTAGTAAAATTCCATTAACTAAAGAACTTTTACCAGAACCAGATACACCTGTAACACAAGTGAAAACTCCAAGTGGAATTTCTACATCAATATTTTGCAAGTTATTTTCTCTACAGCCCTTTAGGATAATACTATGGCCGTTAGATTTTCTTCTTTTTTCTGGCAATTCAATTTGTTTTTTGCCTGAAAGGTATTGACCAGTGATCGAGTTTTCATTTGCTAAAATCTCTTCGGGTCTGCCGACAGCGATGATTTCCCCACCATACTCACCAGCTTTTGGTCCTATATCTATGACAAAATCAGCTTCCCAAATTGTTTCTTCATCATGTTCAACGACAATAACTGTATTACCTAAATCCCTTAAATGTTTTAAAGTCTTTAATAATTTATAATTATCTCTTTGATGTAAACCAATGCTTGGTTCATCTAGTACGTACAAAACACCTGTTAAACCAGAACCTATTTGGGTTGCAAGTCTGATTCGCTGTGCTTCACCACCTGATAAAGTTGCCGAAGCTCTTGCTAGTGTCAAATAATCTAAACCAACTTCTAATAAAAAATCTAATCGTCCTTTTAATTCTCTAATAACTGGCTCAGCTATTTTCTCTTTATATGAATCTAATTTAAGATCATCTAAATACATTTTAGCTTGCTCTATCGGTAATGTCGTAATCTCATAAATATTTAGTTCGCCTATCCGAACAGCAAGACTTTCTTGATTGAGTCTAGCTCCTTGACAACTAGGACAAGGGGTTACAGTAGCAAATTGCTCATAATATTCACGTGAATCACCAGATGCATCTTGATAACGCTTGGTCATGCTAGGTATTACGCCAACCCAGTCACGATAGTAGTCTTCCCCTCGATAATACTTGCTATTGCTTGTATCTATCTTCATGACTTCACCATCATTACCATATAAAACAATATCCTGAATAGTTTTAGGTAAATCTTTCCAAGGTGTATCCAAAGAAAAATCATAACGATCGGCTAAAGCTTCAATAAAGCCTCTAGCCCAACTTTTGCGATCTGCAAAATTCCAACCTACAGACTGGATTGCCCCATCATTTAAAGATAAATTCGAGTCAAAAATAACCAAATCTGGATCGATTTCTGTCATTTGGCCTAAGCCATTACAATGTGAACATGCTCCAAGAGGATTGTTAAAAGAAAAGGTTCTAGGTGTAACTTCAGAAATACTAATCCCACAATCTGGGCAAGAAAAATGTTGTGAAAAAAGCTCACTTGTTGTTTGGTATTCACCTTCCTGTTCTGGATTAGGTGTTTGAAATTCAATCAAAGCTATTCCATCTGTAAGATTTAAACTAGTCTCCAAAGAGTCGGCTAAACGACTTTCGATATCTTTTCTTAAAACTAAGCGATCCACCATTACTTCAATCGTATGTTTTTTGTTTTTTTCTAATTTATAATCTTCTGGTAAATCATCGAGATAAAGGACTTCTCCATCCACTCGCACTCGCACAAATCCTTCTTTACGCAAGTTTTCAAATTGATTTTTGAATTCACCTTTACGTTCCCTGACTATTGGTGCATAAAGAATAAGTCTTGTTCTTTCTGGATATAACATGATCTGATCAATCATTTGATCAATCGATTGTTGTTCTATGACCCTGTCGCATTCTGGACAATGAACAGTACCTGCTCTGGCAAAAAGCAAACGTAAATAATCGTAAATTTCTGTTACAGTACCTACAGTTGATCTTGGATTGTGAGAAGTACTTTTTTGATCAATTGCAATTGCTGGGGAAAGACCTTCTATTGCGTCAACATCTGGTTTTTCCATTTGGCCTAGGAACTGTCTGGCATAAGAAGATAGCGATTCAACATAGCGCCTTTGACCTTCTGCATAGATTGTATCAAAAGCAAGTGATGATTTGCCGCTACCTGAAAGACCAGTAATGACAATTAATTGGTTTTTGGGGATATCTAGAGAAATATTTTTCAAATTATGTTCTCTAGCTCCACGTATAGTAATTTTATCGTGATCTAAACTCATTTTAACAATTTTTTTCCTTAAAATTCAATTATTCAATTAATAATTCATTTACTTTTAATAATAGTGTGGACTATGTATTTTAATACATTTTGAGATTATGGCTGTTCCAATTGATACGCCATAATTGCAAAAGCAATGGCAGCATTTAAAGATTCAATATTTCTAGCCATAGGGATACTGATAATATCATCTGCCAATTTGATTAAATCTTCGTCAATACCATGCGCTTCATTACCAATTGCAAGAATATGCCCTTGTTTTATTTGGCTACGATCATACTTTGGTAAGAGAATGCCATTCATATCAGAAACCAATAATTTTAAATCTAATTGTTTAATTTCTTGATACGACTTAACTTCAATGAGATCAAGTGCAAACAACGATCCCATGGTTGAGCGTAGGACTTTAGGGTTATATGGATCAACCGAGCCTGCTTTCAGAATTAAACCAGTATAATTGAAGGCATGGGCTGTTCTGATGATTGTACCTAAATTCCCAGGATCGGCAATCTTGTCTAGTAATACGATCTTTTGGGGCTGTTTATGGGTAATCCAATCATCTAAAGCCCATAAATCTGGTTTTTTAGTAATAAAAATAACTCCTTGGGGATTTCTAACATTTGCTATGTTTTGGAACAATTCCTCGCCAATCCGGAAACTATTCTCCTCAAAATCTAGCAATTTCTCTGGCATTGAGCTAGAAATTAGACGTTGAAATTCAGTAAATATTTTTTCGCCTATCTTGTTATCAACAAAGAGAAATGTTTTAATTTCTGCTTGATTTTGAAGTGCTGTAATACAAAATCTGACCCCTTCGATCAAAATCAAATCATGTTTTTTAACACCTTGTGTTGTTTTTAATTTTAACCAAATTTTTGCTTTATTATTCTGACGTGAAGAAATTTGAGTTATTTCATTAAATTGCATTTTAACCTCAATGGTTCAAATAATTTTATTCGTAAAAAAAGAGCATCCTTAGGACGCTCTATAAGTATATCATGTTTACATTAAAGCAGTGATAAAGAACTAATTTACAGTGCTGCTTTTGCAGTATCACACAACTTAGCAAAAGCTTCTTTGTCATTGACCGCTAAATCTGCTAATACTTTACGATCTAAGCTGACATTGGCTAATTTTAAACCATTCATAAAACGGCTATAGGTAATGTCATTAGCTCTTGCTTCCGCATTGATTCTAGTAATCCATAATTTTCTAAAATCACGTTTTTTCTGACGGCGATCACGGTAGGCATAAACACCAGATTTCATAACCTGTTGATTTGCTACTCGAAATACTTTGCTTTTACGACCAAAATATCCTTTTGACGCCTTTAAAACTCTTTTATGACGTCTTCTTGTTTTATATCCTCTTTTTACTCTTGGCATAAGTTAACCTCCGTTACAATTATTTATATGGAATCAAACGCTTAATGCGTTTAGCATCAGGATCACTAGCAAGAACATTTTTACGTAATTGACGTTTACGTTTGGTTGTTTTTTTCGTTAATATATGTTTTTTATATGCCTGTGCGCGTTTAACTTTGCCAGTTCCAGTTACTTTAAATCTTTTCTTGGAAGAACTATGTGTTTTTTGTTTAGCCATTTAAGCCTCCTTGTATTCTAAGAGCTGATTACAATAGCTCACTTATCTTCAGTATTATGTGAAAGATACATCACCATATGTCTACCTTCCATCTTTGGTGCACGATCAACAGTAGCTATATCGCCCAATCTTTCCAGAAAATCATCCATAACTTCAAAGCCTTGATCTTGAAAAGCCATTTCCCTGCCTCTAAAGCGAATCACGACTCTTACTCTATCTCCATTTTTCAAGAAACGAAGAGCATTCCTAACCTTGACGTTTGTATCATGTTCTTCTGTTGTTAGCTTAATTTGTACTTCTTTAAGTGAAGTGGTTTGTTGATTTTTTCTTGCTTCACGTTCACGTTTTGATTGTTCGTAAACAAATTTTCCATAATCCATCATTTTTGCTACTGCATTTTGTGGATTATTATTCATTAAGACCAAATCTAAGTCTCTTTCATAAGCCAAGTCTAAGGCTTCATCTGTCGAAACAACTCCTAGCTGTTCTCCGTTTTCATCAATTAAGCGAACTCTGTCCACATTTATCCTCTCGTTGATAATGTGTTTTTGTTTTGATTTAGCGATAAGACACCTCCTAATTTAATCGCAAAAAAAGCGGATAGACTCCGCTCCCACAATAAAAAAACATCAAGTGTTGATATTATTTTATGAACCTTTTCACTTTTCGTTAAAGGTGAGATGGAATCTACTTTTTGTCACTTGTAGAAAATAACTTAAATAATTAACTTTGTCAAGTTTTTTAAAAAACTAATTGTAAAGAATAATTTAGATCTGACTAGTATGGAAAAACACAATGCTAACCTAAAATAATAGACTAGCATTGTGTTTGCTTATTTATACTATACTCTCAGCTTTGGCTCTGGTTTCTTTATGATATATCAATTTAAACAATTCACCAACTACAAATGGGATGATTGCCAAACCAGCAATAATTAACCAGTCTCTAAGCGTAAGTGCTATTGTATTAAAGTAAACTTGTAAGATCGGAAGATATACAACAAATATCATTAGAGTGCCTGATAAAAGGACTGCCTTGTTCATGGTCGAGTTTGAGAAAAGACCAATTTGGAACACTGAATAGTGCTCAGATCTGCTCGAAAACGCTCTTAAAAGCTCAGCAAAGATTAGCGTAACAAATGCAAATGTACCTGCACCAGCTGATGGTCTAAATCCTTCTGCGGCAAAAAATTGAAAACTTGTCGCTACAACATTTGTGTTATCAATCATCACGTCTGGATAAATGTAACGACCAATTTGGAAGGCAGAAAATACAGCAATAAAAATTGCAACAGCTTGAGTAACAATAGAAGCTATCATTTCTCTATTGATAATTTTTTCATCACTTTTCCTAGGTGGATGAAGCATGATATCTTTTTCGCCTTTTTCTTGTCCCAAAGCTAATGCTGGAAAACTATCTGTGACAAGATTTAAGAAGAGAAGTTGAATTGGAGCCAGTGGTGTGAATTGAGGACCTAAAAGTAAATTTGTTATGAAAACAACCAAGATTTCGCCAACGTTACATGACAAGAGAAAGTTAACAAATTTTCTAATATTGCTATAAATAATTCTTCCCTCTTTTACTGCCGCAACTATTGTGGCAAAATTATCATCTGTTAAAATCATTTCGGATGAATTTTTTGCTACCTCTGTGCCCGTGATTCCCATGGCAACACCGATATCTGCTTGTTTCAAGGCAGGAGCATCATTGACACCATCGCCAGTCATGGATGTAATGTGATTATTGGCTTTTAGAGCAGAAACGATTCGAACTTTATGTTCTGGTGAAACTCTTGCGTAGACCGCAACATGTTCACATGCTTCGATTAGCTCCTCATCACTCATCTGTTCAAGTTCAGAACCAGTTAGTACACTATCACCTGGTTGTAATAGATTAAGATTTTTGGCAATGGCAACAGCCGTGTCTTTATAGTCACCTGTTATCATAACTGCCCTAATACCTGCGGCATGGCAGACAGCAATTGCATCTTTTGCCTCTGGTCTAGCCGGATCGATTATGCCTGTTAAACCAACAAAAATCATATCTTGTTCAGGCAGGTCAAAGTTATCATCAGGATGGACTTTATAAGCAAAAGCCAGAACACGGAGAGCCGATTTAGCAAAAGCAGAATTTGCCTCAAGAATCTGTTCGCGATCTTTCTCTGTTAATTCTCTAATCTGATCATCAATTAATACATGTGTACATTTTTCCAATACTATATCTGGCGCACCTTTGGTCAAAGACAGAAATTCATCATCAATTTCATGAAAAACCGACATCATTTTACGTTCTGAGTCAAACGGCAAGTCACCTAAACGAGGATACTCAGCTATTAAGTCATGATGAGGTAAGTTGGCTTTAGCGCTTAAAGTCAGTAAGGCGCCTTCTGTAGGGTCACCGAGAATCGACCATTGATCATCCTTTTGGGTAAGTTCTGCATCATTACAAAGAGCTGCAATTTGGATAAGACGCTTTAGAGAAAACTCCTCCGAAATATTGATTGGGCTTTCCTCTTGATCCTTGAATAAAGATATCTCACCTTTTGGTTCATAACCTATACCATCCACCTCGTAGAGGTCACCAGCGGTATAAATGCGAGTAACAGTCATTTCATTTTGGGTTAAGGTACCAGTCTTATCCGAACAAATGGTATCAACTGAGCCTAATGTTTCAACTGCCAATAATTTTTTTACAATCGCATTCTTTTTTGCCATACGATTCATTCCAAGTGCTAAAACAATTGTAACGATTGCAGGTAAACCTTCCGGTATAGCAGCAACAGCTAAACTAACAGCAGTCATAAATAAACTAAGAATGTCACCGCCCTGGAATATACCAACAACAAAAACAATAATACAAACAACGATACAAATAAATGCGAGTATCTTGCCCATATCATTGAGATTTTTTTGTAACGGTGTGTCTTCTTGTTCAATCCCACGGAGGCGATCTGCAATTTTACCTACTTCTGTTCTTGAAGCCGTCTCAACTGCAACACCAGTTCCTCTACCATAAGTTACAGCTGTGCTAGAAAACAACATATTGCTGCGATCACCGATGCCAAGTTCTTCCTCACTTGTAAAATTAGCGTCTTTATCGACTGGCACTGATTCACCAGTGAGTGAAGCTTCTTCTGCCTGTAAGTTGCTACTTTCTAACAATCTAATATCTGCTGGCACTATGTCACCAGCTTCTAAAACAATAATATCTCCAGGCACAATTTCTGAAGCGGCTACCATTGTCTGCTGACCATTGCGGAGTAATCTTGCTTCAGGTGCTGCCATTTTTTGGAGCGAATCAATAGCTTTTTCGGCTTTACCTTCTTGATAGACACCTAAAAGAGCGTTAATAATAACAATTGCAATTATCAATATCGCATCAACTAGCTCACCTAAAATACCAGAAATTAATGCAGCTACGATTAGAGTAATTACCATTACATCTTTAAACTGCGCTAAAATTTTTTGCCAGAGTGGGACAGATTGTTCGGCTTCTAACTCATTTTTTCCATATATTTTTTGTCTTGCTTGACTCTCAGATGTACTAAGACCGGTTTGTGGATCTACATCCAATCCTTGTAAAATTTCGTCTTTTGATAACTGGTATAACTCATCAGGCTCGAAATTCTTAATTTCATTTTTATCCATATCAACCTCTGTATTTCTTAACAATTTTTACTATTTTTAGCATATTCTTAGATTGTTTTATCTTCTTCCCTATTTTTTGAATCTTTGGGGTTTGTTTCTGAAAACTCTACTTTTATTCTAGCAATTCTTTTTTCATCCATCTCCAAAACGGTAAATATAAAATCTTCAAATCTCACGGATGGATGTTCACCTTGTTCTGGGATACGTTCTAATTTACTCAAAATAAAACCAGCTATCGTATCATAATCAAAGTTTTCTTTATCGTCTAGTCGATCAATTTCAGGGATACGTTCAACAACTTCTTCAACTGAAAGCATGCCATCAATGATATATGATCCATCTACATTTTTGATAATACATTGGTCAGCACTGTCATATTCATCGGTTATATCACCAACAATTTCCTCTAATATATCTTCGATCGTGATTAAACCATCCGTACCACCATACTCATCGATTACAATTGCCAGTGAAATATTTTGTTGCTGCATTTCTCGAAACAATACACTTATTGCTTTACCTTCAGGCACAAAATAAACTTCACGCAAAATATTTCGTAAATCAAATTTTGTTTTTTCCTCAGGCGTTATGCGCAAAATATCTTTAATATGTAAAACACCAATAATATTATCTATATTTTCTTCATATACGGGCAGCCGGCTATATTTTTCATGAGCTGCTGTATAGATAACTTCTTCGAGTGAAGCTGCGACATCTAAAGCGACCATTGCAGTTCTAGGTGTCATGATTTCAGAAACCTCTGTATCGTTTAATTCAAAAACATTATAAATCATTCTAGCTTCATCACTTTGGATAGCGCCGCTCTCGCCGCTTGCCTTGGTCATTAAGAGAATTTCTTCTTCTGTAATGGTAGTCTGACCTTTGTCAATATCTATGCCGATAATTTTACAAACTAATCTAGCTGAGGCATTTAAAAATGAAGCAAAAGGTCGAACAATAATATCCCAACCCCTCAAAATAGCAACAAACCGTCTAGCAAAAGCTTCTGGATCACGCATACCTATTTGTTTGGGCACCAATTCACCTATTACTAAAGAAAAATATGAAATAATAAAAGTGATGATTATAGTAATTAACGGTTCTAGATAGCTGTTAACACCATGAGGATCAAAGAACTGATACACATAAGGCGTAATTTGATTTGCACCAAAAGCAGATGATAAAAATCCGGCAAATGTAACACCGACCTGAACAGTAGCAAGAAAACTGCCTTGATTATCAACGAAGGTTAATAATTTTTTTGCGTTTTCATCGCCCTCTCCTGCATCAGCTCTTAATTTTGTCTCATTTAAGGTCACGATAGCCATTTCGGAAGCAGCAAAAAAACCATTTAATAAGATTAAGACAAATATGATTACAATATTGATAAGAATTACTTGAGTTGCATCTCCATCTAGAGATTTATTGGAGATTAGTATTAAAGAATTTGCTTGTATCAAGCTCTGATGAATGTCCACTTGGACTTGTCCTCCTATTTCAGAAAAAGAGTAATATTAATTCTGTGTGAATAGTATTATCTTAATTAAGTTAATGGAATAAAATATATCAAATGTCATTATCTATTACAAATAAATCAAGGTAGTTGCTTGATTTTCATTGAAGTTGTTTAATTCTGCCTTAACCCAACTACTCGAAGTAAATATTAATATTTGTCTATTGAGATCTTTTGAAATCTTTTCTAACAAATGTAAAGTTTGGTCATTTCTTGGTTTTCCTGCTTGACTAAACGGTTCATCGATAATTATAGGTAATTTCAAGTTTTGATCTTGATTAATTGCTCGTGTGGCCAGATATAAGGCTAATTCTACTTTTTCCTCTATAAGCCTACTATTGGAGTTTCTTTCGTTGAGAATGGATTTTATTTCTAATTCATCATATTTATCGCCTAGCATAATAGATAAATACTCAGCTACCTTACTATATAATTTGGGACTTATTTCTTCATCAAAATTTTGTTTGCAATGATTTACTAAATACTGTGCCAAATCTAAAGCATAGTAGCGAAATTTATTTTTCTCTAGTTTGCTCAATGTTTCATTTAGCATTGCTTCGATTTCAATGGTGCTTTCTTCGCTGTTTTGAAGAAATTGCAAATTAGTTTTAGCTGTAGATAATTGTGCGTCTAATTGTCGATATTGTTCTTTAATACCAGCTAACTGGGCGATAATATGATTTTCTGTATATTCAGGGAAAGTTCTAATTTTAGATTGATGTAGCATCAACCACTCTTGTGCATTTTCATATTGTTCCTCAAATTCTACTGCCGTCAGATTTTGGCGTAAAGTTTCCATTTCTTGCCTAATTTGATTTTCCTTTTCTTCGGATTGAACATTATCGACCGTCTTTTCACGTAAAAAGGCAATAGCTTTATCAAGTTGATCGTCATCAGGAATTTCTGTAAAAAAAGGCTTGATCAAGTATCTAAGTTTATTTTTTTCTCTCTCATAGATACTTTCAATTTGTTCCAGTTGTTCTGTTAATAAAAGTATTTCTTCATCGTAAATGCCACCCCTATTTTCAATACGCTCTAAAGAAAATTCTAAATCTTGTAATTTATTTTCAATCTTTAGGGTTCTCATTTTGTGATTCCGAACTGCTTGTTTATAGCGATTATAATTCCTCTCGTGTTGTCTTTGTAGAACAAAATACAAAAAAACAATCAAGAGCGGTAACAAAACAGCAAGAACAATTGCAATTACTGATAAGGTCGGGAGTGTTTTTCTAAGTAAAAGTCCACCAATTAACAAAAACACTTCAATTATCGTTAAAGGTATAAAAGATGCAAAAGACATTTGTATAGGTTTAAATTTGCGAGGTTTCTTTTCTTTGTTCACTTTTTGCAGATAGTTTAAACGACTGCGCTCTTTCAGAATTTCTGCCTTTTGCTTTTTTTGTTCAGCTATGTGATTTTGCTTTTCCTCCAGACGTTTTGCAAGTAAATTTTGTTTGATCTCAAGTTCACTGACAATATTAGATACACTTTGTCTTTGAGAAGCTATCTCTGCTAAATCTTTGACACTGACATGATCTGTTTTTAGTACATTGTTCTCAGGAATTTCTTGGCGCTTAATTTGTTCTAATTCACGACTTAGATTGTGATATCTAGTATAATTATTGGTAATTACTAATTTTTGATGTTGGAGTTTTTGTAAATTAAGATTTTCCTCGCGTTGTTGTAATTGAGTTAATTCAAGTTCTGCTTCAAAAATTTCTCTATTTAAATATGCAATCTGCTTATCTTTTTCTATAGAATCTTCTAACTCTGCTATTAAATTATTCTTTTTAGCAAGTAACTCTTGAATATAACCTTTATTTGTATGTTCTAAAAAAAGGTTATTGTGTGCTTTTTCAAGTCTATTTTGAATTTGTTGAGATGAACTCACATAATCTAGGAGATCACTATCTATTTTGGAGCTTAATATAGAAAATTCTTGATTATTTGTTGGTAATTTAGCTTGAAATACCTCATCTGAAAACTCTGATTCAGAAATTTGGAACAAGTCAAAGCCTGGTTGATTTTTATTTTTTAAAACAACTTCCTCACTGCTTGAGTTATTAGTCAAGCGGATTTGATCATTTGCTTTATTAATTTCAAAAATTCTTTCCAGAGAATAATCTTCTGTCTGGAATGAGAACAAAATTGTCCCTCCAATTTTTTGGTTTGCTTTAGAAAAATATTGTTTGCGATCTTGAATTTTGGTTAAATTGTTGTCAGCGCTAAAACCATAAAACATCACTACAAGAAATTGTTTAATTAATAACTCATTATTTTTATTTTCATTAAAAATAATTTGCAAGTTAGAAGATAAATCTAGCGTCGTATCCCGCAATTCGCTAAAGGCTTTAATGTAAATTTGCTTAATCTTCATAAACATCAATATCCTGCTCTTTAGCTAGTATTGTATAGTAATACGCTTGATCTAACATTTCCATAGCTTCTTGCATAGGCAAATCTTCCAATTCTAATTTCTTTAAGACATCACTTAATAAATCTGGTTGAGTAGCTAGTTTTTTAGCATAACGGCTAATATCACCATTTAGAGATTGTTCCTTAACCAAGTGTTGCAAATCAAATTTTACTCTCGTGCGATCTATTATCTCGAAATAAAAACAATCCAAATCCAAGTTTTGTTGAAGAAATGCCAGATCAATTTTTTTCAAAGAGTGACCAACCAAGATGATGCGATAAAATTCTAAATTTGCTTGGTTTGAATCTTTTGCCTTAATTATTGCACGTTCGATGTGATCTAAAAAATCTATTTCGCTGCTCGTATCTATTTGCGAAACATCTACAGTTATTTCTTCAAAAAGTAACGCTTGAATTGGAACAAAATTAAATTTGATTTCTTTAAAATTATTTTTGTTTATTTTTATAAAATATACACCTTTAACACCAGTTTCATCAAAACTACTAGCCTGAGCACATCCACTATATAAACAGGGAATCTCTCTTTTTGTGTAGTAGATTTCATTAACATTATGAATATGCCCTAAGAGAACCAGATCAAAACCTAATTTATCTATCCACTCAGGTGAGATTGGATTATAGTTAGAATCAAGATCAAATAGATCAGCATGTTGGACCAAAATATTCATTTGATTTCTTTTTTTAGCAAAAATAAGCTCGTCAGCTTCTTGCCAAAGATTTGTTAAAGATGAATGACTAAGAAAAGGTTTCCCCCAGAAAGTTAAATTCCATTCTGGAAAAGTAAAAAACAAGGTCTCTAAATCAAATAAATAAACATTTTTTTGCTTTGAAATCTCTAGCCAAAAACTATTGATGTGCCAATAGTCGCTATTCCCAGGATTAATAATAAATTTGATTTCTGGGGCTTTTTGAATAGCCTGTATTACGATCCTAACATCGGTTTCATCAGGCTTAAAAGAGTCAAATAAATCCCCAGCAATAGTTATAAAATGAGCTTCACTTTGTTTAGCTATTTTTACTGTTTTATCAAAAGAATTCAACTGCGCCTTTATTGCTTTATATCTTTTTTTTGAATTCAAAAACTTAAAAGGCGAATCTATATGAAAATCTGCACAATGAACAATTCTTAAATTTTCTTTCTGCATATATTCCTCAACTTTTTCTAATACTTAATATAATAACAAATTTTACAAAGAATAATTCATATTTTTATGCTAAAATGAATAAGATTATTATCATTAATTACTTTATAAGTACATAGGGAGGAATAAATGAAAAAAGATCAAAAATTAGAGCAATTAGGTATTAATGCAATTCGCGTGTTATCTATTGATGCAGTGCAAAAGGCAAATTCTGGTCATCCTGGTATGCCATTAGGCGCAGCACCCCTTGCCTTTGAATTATGGGCAAATCAAATGAATCATAATCCCAAAAACCCTGACTGGTTCAATCGTGATCGTTTTATCTTGAGTGCTGGACATGCTTCGATGTTAATTTATTCATTATTGCATCTCTTCGGTTACGGTTTAACAAAAGAAGATTTAAGTCAATTTCGTCAAAGAAACAGCAAGACCCCTGGTCATCCAGAATATTTAGATACCGAAGGTGTCGAAATGACAACTGGACCTTTAGGTCAAGGCATGGCTACCGCAGTTGGTTTTGCTATGGCAGAAGCACATTTAGCTTCACGTTTTAATACAGAGGATCATAACATTATTGATCACTACACTTATGTTGTCACTGGTGATGGTTGCTTACAAGAAGGTGTTAGTGGTGAAGCTAGCTCTCTAGCAGGACATTTAAAGTTAGATAAATTAATCGCAATCTATGATCGAAATCAAATTACAATCGAAGGATCTACTGATCTTGCATTTACAGAAGATGTTGTAAAACGTTATGAATCCTATAACTGGGAAGTTCTTAATGTGGAAGATGGCAATGATACCGCAAGTATTGGTGAAGCAATTCAAAAAGCAAAATCTAACAAAGATCAACCTTCTTTAATTGTTGTTAACTCCCAAATTGGTTATGGTTCACCTTTAGTTGGAAGCGAAGCTACACATGGAGCTCCGCTAGGTGAAGAAAATATTCTTAAGACAAAAGAGTATCTAGGCTGGGACACAAGTTTAGAAGCATTTGAAATTCCACAAGAATTAGAATCATATATGGCAGATCTCCAAACTGAATTAGGTAAATCAGAAGCAGAGTGGAATGATTTATTTGCAGATTGGAAAAAGGCAAATCCAGAGCTAGCTAAAGAACTTGAATTATGTATCAATCCAGATACTGATGCTATCGAAAATGATCCAGATTTCTGGGACTTTTCTGGTTCAGCAGCTACTAGAAAAACAAGTGGTATTGCCTTAAATCGTTTAGTCAAACATTTACCAGGCCTTATTGGTGGTTCTGCGGATCTTGCTCCTTCCAACAACACTCATATGGAAGGTCTTGCAGACTTTTCAGCCGAAGATTATTCTGGCAGAAATATCCATTATGGTATTCGTGAATTTGCGATGACATGTATTGTAAATGGTATGGTATTACATGGCGGTTTACAAGCATTTGGTGCAACTTTCTTTGTTTTTGCTGACTATATGAAACCAGCTTTACGTCTAGCAGCACTTATGGACATTCCATCTCTATTCATCTTAACCCACGACAGTATTGGTGTTGGCGAAGATGGCCCTACTCACCAACCAATCGAGCAACTCGCAATGCTTAGAGCTACACCTAATACATACGTATTTAGACCATGTGATGGAGTCGAAACAGCAGCTGGCTATTTGTTCAACTTAAAAGCAAAAAAACCAACAGTTCTAGCTTTGACAAGACAAAACCTTCCAACTTATGAGCAATCTAGTAAAGAAGCCTTAAAAGGTGGTTACGTTTTCCAAGATAGTGAACAAGAACCAGAACTTATAATTATGGCATCTGGCTCCGAAGTTGAACCTGCACTTGAAGCCCAAAAAGAATTAACAAAAGAAGGTAAACAAGTTCGTGTTGTTTCTATTCCTTGTTTAGATGCTTTTTTAGAACAAGATGAAGCTTATATCGAATCAGTATTACCCAAAAATGTCACAAAGCGTATTGCAATTGAAGCTGGTGCAAGTCTGCCTTGGTATCAATTAACTGGTTCTGATGGTATTGTCTTAGGAATAGATCATTTTGGTGCTTCTGCTCCTGCTGATATCTTGTTTAAAGAATTTGGACTTGATAAAGATGCAGTTCTTAAAGCTGCCGAGGAATTATTATAGGAATAATTTATTTATTACTTTTTAGTTTTAAGCCATGCTCCAAATAAGCATGGCTTTTTCAATTACATATTTCATTATTTAGTTTAATAGTCTAAAATAATAGTTAAAGATTATAGATTGCTTTTGAGGAAAATATTTTGAAAAATTGGACTGAAAATAACACGATTGAAAATGTACTTGAATCCAAATTGGGTTATGAACTATTGTCTTTTATTACCTATTACAGTGGAAAATCTATTGAAGAATTAAAAAAAATTTATTTGTTACCCTTACCTTTAAAAGCTTATAAACTAATTTCTAAATTGTCCGGGATTGAATTTAATCGTCAACTGATTCGCTGGATTATTGAAAAACTAAACAAAGAAGATAGATTTCCTTTCGAAATGTTGGAAAAATTAGATTTCGAGAAAAAATGGTGGAAAGAAGGTATAATTTATCATATCTTTGTACCTAGTTTTTTTGATTCAAATGATGATGGGTATGGCGATCTCAAAGGAATAATTAAACAATTTGAATATTTGCTAAGTTTAAATATTAGCGCTATCCTACTTAGCCCAATTTTTGATTCGCCGATGTATGATGCTGGTTATGATATAAGTGACCACTATGAAATCAATCCTAAATTAGGCACAAAAGAAGATCTAAAAGAATTAATAGTTCTTTGTAAGCAACATAATATTAAGTTAATTTTAACATTTCCTATGAATCAAACTTCTGAGAAAAACTCATGGTTTTTAGAAGTAACCGAATCAAACAGGGATCCTGAGAAAGCAAATAAGTACAAAGATTACTATATAAATAAAGATATGCCCAATAACTGGTTATCTCATTACAGTGCTTCTGCATGGAGATATGAGAGAATACCAAAGAGTTATTTTTTACACCTAAAAAGTAATCATCAACCAGATATTAATTGGCATAATCCTGAGTTAAGAAAAGAAATGATCTTAGCTATGAAATATTGGCAAGATTTTGGCATTGATGGATTTTTCCTTGAGTCGTCTGGCATTATGGTAAAGGATGAAAACTATCCAGATGGAAATAGAATACTTACAAACCTGACAGGAATAACAGGGATCGAACATTATACATACCAATACGAACTTTTAACTTATCTTGAGGAAATATATCAAGAACTCAAAAAAGATAATTCTGAGTTTTTAATAATTGCCGACAATCAAAGAATGCATTCAAATTATAATAAATTAATTTCCGGAGATGCTACCCTACGAAGTGATCTTGGGCTAAGTTATTTACAATTTGAAAACCCGGGGGAAAGACGTTTTGCTTCTGTTGATTTATCTCTTTATCATTTAAGTAATACTTGGTTCAAAATGCAAAAGCTTGTTGACAATTCCTTTTGGCCAGTTTTGTTTTGTGAAGATCCCAAACATACCAGAATAGTCAGTCGAATAACTCAAAATAAATACTTTCGGACACAAATTGCAAAATTATTGTCCATGTTACAACTTACTGCCAAAGGTACACCTATTGTTTATCAAGGACAAGAGCTAGGTCAAGTTAATGCATCATTTCATGATATTGAACAAATACGTGATATTGAGAGCCAAAACAAATATGAAGAGTTGAATAAAAATCCAGAGATCTTTGATCAGACAGATTCGTTTGAAAAAATCATTCGAGGAAGTAGAGACCATGCTAGGATACCTCTCGCTTGGAACAATTCAAAAAACAATGGTTTTTCAAAAAATAATGAAACTTGGATTGATGCATTTGCAGATCCCGGAATGACTATTGAAGATCAGAGAAATGACTCTCATTCTGTCCTGAATTTTTATCGTAATCTAATTTCAATGCGTACTCATTTTACAACTTTGATCTATGGTTCGCTTTTTATCATCAACAATGAAAACAAAAATATGTTGAGATATTTAAGATATGATAATGAACATGCATTTTATATTGAAATTAATCTAACTGATGACCAACTTAATACGATGGGTCTGGACAAAAAAACTATACAACGACTTATTGATGTTTATGATCTAGATCTAAAAATGCCCCAAGATTCTGAACAAATAGTTCTTCTTGGGAATTACCCAGACCGAAGTCAACAAGAACTTGTGAAAAACTCTCCATTAAGAGCATTTGAAGCTTTTATTGTAAAAATCTACTAGTTTCTCAAAATAAAAAGTTGTACAAATTATTTTTTTTGCACAACTTCTTAATTTAATTTTTTATTGCCATTTACTAGGATCTAATTAGCTTCATCTGAACGCAAATGACATTTTTTATATTTTTTACCTGAACCACACCAACAGGGATCATTTCTACCAGGCATTACTTTTTTCTGAACCGGAGCAGATTTTTGTGGAGTTGGCTGTGAAGCCTTTTCTCCAGCTGCCATTTTAGCAAGATCAACTGCTCTTTGACCAGTTTTTAATCCTTCTTTTAATTCTCGTGTGGGTTGTTTGCTTTTGGCTTTCTCTGTACTCTCAACATCAATTCTTGCACGCATCATTAAGCGGACACAGTCTTCTTGAATGCCTTGAGTCATTGCTTCGAACATGTCAAAGCCTTCTCTCTTATACTCAATTACTGGATCGTGTTGGGCATAACCACGCATACCCACAGAATCTCGCAAATGATCCATTGCATCAATATGGTCCATCCAATGATTATCAACAGCCTTTAAGAGTATATATCTTTCTGCTTCATAGAATACTTCTTCCGAACCAAGACTTTCCTTTTTTTCTGCAAGTGTATTTTCAGCATCTGTAATAATCTTTTCACTGATAGATTCAACAGATACATTATTGGAAAGATTCTTTAATTCAGTAATTGAATCTAGATCTCCCAACAAATAATTTAAACGTGTAACTAGTCCCGGAATATCCCATTCTTCTGCATTATTTGAACCCATACTATAATTAGCTATAGCATCATTGATAATGTCTTCTATATACTTGACAAAATATTGATGAACATTTTGACCATCTAAAACTTGTCTTCTTTGCTCATAAATTAAATTTCTTTGCTGGTTCATCACATCATCATATTGGAGAACATTTTTCCTAATCGAAAAGTTACGTCCTTCCATATTTTTTTGAGCAGATTCTATCATTCTCGAGAGCATTGGATGATCAACTTCTACATCATCTCCCAACCCAAAAGATTCAAAGACTCGTTCCATTCTTTCGCCACCAAACAAGCGTAAAAGATCATCTTCAAAAGATAAAAAGAATTTTGAAGTACCTGGATCCCCTTGTCTACCAGCTCGGCCACGTAACTGATTATCTATACGACGTGACTCATGTCGTTCTGTGCCTAAGATATAAAGTCCACCAGCTTCAATAACTTGTCTTTTTTCATCTGCAATTGATTGCTCGAACTTATCTTCTAATTTTGAAAACAGTTCTCTGGCAGCAAGAACTTCTTCATCATCAGTAACATGGAATGAATTGGCCAGTTCAATCATTTCTTCATCATAGCCTGAGTTACGCATTTCCTGTTTTGCCATAAACTCACTATTACCACCTAACATAATATCTGTACCACGACCAGCCATATTTGTTGAGATCGTAACAGCACCAAGACGACCCGCTTGAGCTACTATTTCTGCTTCTCGATGATGATGTTTAGCATTCAAAACATTATGTTTGATTCCAGCTCGATTAAATAGAGATGATATTTTTTCAGATTTTTCAACTGAAATGGTACCAATCAGTATCGGTTGACCAGTTGCATGTATTTCTTTTACTTTATCAATAATTGCAAGAAACTTACCATCTTCTGTTTTATAAACAGAATCCTCTAGATCTTCTCTAATCATAGGTTTGTTAGTTGGAATTTCAACCACATCTAATTTATAAATTTCTCTAAATTCATCTTCTTCCGTCATGGCTGTACCGGTCATACCAGAAAGTTTTTGATACATCCTGAAGTAATTTTGAAAAGTAATAGTTGCTAAAGTTTTACTCTCATCAGCAACATCTACACCTTCTTTGGCTTCAATAGCTTGATGTAAACCACTACTATATCTTCTACCCGGCATTAGACGTCCAGTATTTGCATCAACAATAACAACTTCATTATCTTGAACTACATAATCTTGATCGCGAAACATAGTTCCATGTGCTTTTAGAGCGTTATTAATGTGATGATTTATCTGAAAATTTTCTTGATCTGTTAAATTATCTATACCAAAAAAACGTTCTGCTTTACTTACACCTTTTTCTGTAAGCACTGTGCTCTTTGCTTTTTCGTCCACTACATAGTCTGCATCACCTTGTAGTTCAGTTCTTTCATCATAAGAAAGTTTATCGTCTGTTGCTTTAAATACTTTGGACTTCATACCAGCAATTAACTGATTGGCTTGACGGTATAGATCTGATGATTCACCACTTGAACCTGAAATAATTAATGGTGTTCTAGCCTCATCAATTAAGATACTGTCAACCTCATCGATGATGGCAAAATTTAGTTCTCTTTGAACTAAACTACTAGAGTCTGTAACCATGTTGTCTCTTAAATAATCGAAACCAAACTCATTATTAGTACCATAAGTAACATCACTGTTATACGCCTTTTGTTTTTCCTCGTTAGATTGTCCACGAACAACTAGACCAACAGAAAGACCAAGATAACGATATATTTTTCCCATCCATTCGCTATCTCTTTCGGCTAGATAATCATTGACAGTAACTACATGAACTCCTTTTCCAGTCAAAGCATTAAGATATACTGGTAAGGTTGCCATCAAAGTTTTACCTTCACCAGTTTTCATTTCAGCAATCCGACCTTGGTGCAGGATAATGCCACCTAGAATTTGAACTGGGAAATGATACATAGCTAATACTCTTTGAGAAGCCTCTCTAACAGTAGCAAAAGCCTCAGGCAATATATCATCTGTAGTTTCACCATTTTTCAAACGATCTTTTAATACTTGAGTTTGTCCCCGCAATTCATTTTCTGACATAGCAGAATATTGATCAGCAAGATCTAAAATTTGCTGTTGAATTGAAGTAATTTTTTTTATTTCTCTTTCGGAATAAGTTCCGAAAATCTTTTCAAAAAGTCCCATATGTTTCCTTTTTCATATCTATTTGTTATTAAATAAATTGTATTCTGAATTATTAATACTTACGCTATTCTAAGTATACATTAAAATGTGACAAAGCCATGATATTTGTTTGAAATAATGTTCTTTATCTCATTTCCTTTTCTTTCTTGATTCTTAATTTGGCTATTTATTATAATAAAAAGAAGATGTATCGATAAGTAATGAAAACTAATTTTCTGATATTATTCTTCATTACTTGGTTTTTCTTGATAGCGATAGCTATTGCCATGTTGATCTATCCGCAAACTTACACCTTGATAATTTGCCTCACTTTTCATTGATAAAAAAATAGGATCATTAATCTCATATTTAGAATTTTTGGGTATTACCAAAACTAATTCGCGGGAAATTATATCATCTGCGCCGATTTGGCTGGGATTAATTTTTGTATCTCGATTAGAACCTTGAAAGTTTGCCAATTGATTGATTTCATATTGTATTTGTTTCTCAAGCTTGGTTTCGTCTTGATATGTTGGCGAAGTCAAGTCTATACTTCTGATAGAAGTTGCCTTGCCATTGTTAAAACTTGAAATTATAGGATAATTAAAAGGTAAATTAGCATTGTATTTATCTCGAAAGTATGATCCTCTCACAAAATTATGTTCTGACCAGATATTATCTGCTTCTTGATCAGAATCTTTTTCCTCAGTTTTTCCATCATAATCTTGATCAAATTTAGACCACAAAGGTAAATATGTAATAGCTGTTTTTTTAGTTTTTGTCCAAGGAGTGTAAATATGGTAATTCATTTTTAGTTCAAGAGCATGATCTGTTGTTTTTTCTAAGATTATTTGTCTTTGATCGGGCGGTATTCTTATATTTAATTGACTTGCTCCTGCTTGAATCCATTTATCTACTGTCTTTTGCAGATAATCTTGTAAAAAGATTGATGCCGCAAAATCTCCCATTGATTGCTTGAAATCTTCTCCTAATTCATCGATTTGTTCCCAGACATCCTCTATGATCGGCTGACCAATTTGTTCGCCTGCCACTTCTGCCAAAGGAATTATCACAGACAATTCTTTTGAAGTTTGATCTAAAGCATAACGCATGATTATCTCATGCTTGACAGTCATAGTTGCTGAAATCATGAAGTATGAAATCAGGAGAATTATTGGAATAATAAGGGCTGTTTCTAACACTAAATTTCCATTTTGTGATTTTATTTTTCTTGTTATCTTTTGCATGAGATAGTCTCCGTTATTTAAGCTCGAATTCAATTGATCTATTCTGAATCACGATAATCAGAAAAACTTCTGTGCATTGATATTTCCTTATTCTCAAAATTTCCACTTAAGACAAAGCTTACTGCAAATTGTTTTGGAATTGTTTTTTCACGGATTCTTGTCATGCCTTCTAACAAAGCATCTTCCGATTTTGTAAGCAAAAACATCCGCATAAAGTCTTTATAATTTAGTTTAATATCTATATCCGAAAACTTTAGATTAATCATCTTACCAGATATTACTTGTTTAACATCACGATGCGTTTTTATACAAACATCTATCAGCATAAAAAGATAAGATAATGGTTCTGGGTCTATGACTACACCACCTAAGCTTGCCAGGGCAATAGCTCCACTTAAAACTATTGCTTCAGCGAAATAAATATTTTGCTTTACTTGATCAGTCATACAATCAATAAGATGATAAGAAAAGCAAATACCTGAGATATAGTTTTTCGCTGTTTTATATGCTTTTTCTGGATCGTCCTCATTAAAAACAATTTGTTCAATCTCATGTTTTCGTCCTGCATCAATTAATGTTTGATGTTTCCTACCATCTGGCGTTACCAGTGTTTTCTTACCTGTATTAAGCTCAAGTTGAGAACAATGCATTGTGTAATAATTAAATAAATATTCTGAAATTAATACACTATCTAATACAGGTGTTTCATTATTTACTAAAATGGAATCTAGATGACTTGTAATAGTACTGATGGAATTTGGATCTAATGGATTTGCAGGTATATCAGTGCCACTCGACTCATAAACTGGAATAAGTAAGCTTTTAGCTTCTGAAATTTTGTCACCTAACAATTCCATTGCTTTACTAGATAACTCATTTTGTTCTTCTTCAGTCAATTCTTGCGATTCTGTTTCATCATCAGAAGATTCTTGTTTTGGAATTTCAACATCTAATTCAGAAATATCTCCAAGATAATTCTCTGGATTTTTTTGAATTTTTTCTGGATCAACTAGTTCAGAGCCTAGGTTATTTGTAGAAACTAGACTCAAATTATTGTTTAAGTTTGAATAATTTGAATAACGGTCAATTATTTCATCAATTAAAAGAGCCGGCGCCCTATAACTCATATGTCTTAAAATTTGTTTTTTAAATTGTTGATTATCAGACAAATCATGTTTCATCTCTATATTGGTGTCATAAACATACGGCATATAATTGGATGATCCCATATAACTTTTCGAAATGAATTCATTATTTTGATTTAATTTATTAATATCTGTCCCCCAAAGACCAAATTCATTCCAGAGTTGACGATCATAGTCTGCTAAAGTTAAATCTAATTCATTTTGACATGCTCTTATAAAATCTAATTCATCCCGATCAACCTGTGCATTAGCAAAAAAAGAAAATAAAATTAACATGGTCACAGGAAGAATAATAAGAAATAGTAAACTTAATTCACCATCTTGATTGATAATTTTCCTGAATAATTTTAATGTTTTATTAGATTTTTCTATTAACATTTTAGACCCCTTTTGACTCAATTCAATTATCCTCTTGTAAAAATAAATTTGCTAAGTCATGTGCTAATGAGATTATTTCTTGTGATTTTTGTGGATTTACCTCTAAATTTGTAATTGCTGATTCTAAATTAATAGAGTATAAATGTTGATTTTTTTCTTTAATGATCCTTTCTTCTGCAACAATAATTGTTTGTGTTTCGATTTCATTTACGATTGGATTCAAATAGACAATCCCTTGAATAAAAACTGTTAAACTTAACGGGACTGTTAACATAGCTTCTAGAGAAAACATGCTTTTTTCCTTTCTGATAAATAAATTAGTTTTAAAATAGAATAAAAGAATTTTTCTACTAGATGTTTGAATTTTTTGAGAATATTTAGGAAAAGTAAAAATTTCAAGAAAAAACCCCCTTCAGTTGTTACAATTTTGGTCAACTTCTGGGGGGGGGAGTAATTAATGACTAAGTTTAAATATTATTTTAATAGCTACTCAAATTATTTTCTTAATTCAATATCTTTTTTAGCCAGCGAGGAAATAATATTTTCTATACTCGAAGTAATATCTTGATCCTTTAAAGTACGATCGGCTGAACGGAAAGTTAAAGAAAATGCTACAGACTTCATACCTTCCGGTATACCTTTGCCTTGATAAACATCAAATATTTCAATTTGTTCTAAATATTGACCGGCTAAATTAGCAATTTCATTTTTTATATTATCTACTAAAATTGTTTCAGGCATGACAAAAGCTAAATCACGCATAATTGCAGGGAATTTTGGTAAAGGTTTATAGCTAAAGTCCTCGCGATTTGCATTTAAAATCAAATCTAAGTCAAGATCTGCAACATATACAAAATCACTAATTTCAAAATTTTTCTTTAAGGAAGGATGAATTGTACCAATATATCCTATCTCGTAATCGTAATCTGGCAGATAAATTAAGCCAGACTGACCTGGATGTAAATATGGATAATTATCATTAGTTCTTATTATTTTAAACTCTGGAATTCGTAGTATTTCAAATAGTTCTTCGATCATCCCTTTAATTAAATAATAACCATCGGCTTTGTCTTGAATTTGCGAGCTAAACTTAACAAGACTCAAATGAACTCTTTCATCAGGTAAGACAAGATCACGTTTTGAGACATTTATTTCTGTAAATGGCATTACATTGCGTGGATGGAAAGTTTTACCTAATTCATAAATCAAGCCTTCACTGTTACCATGAGCTAAGTTATATTCGACTACTTTAAGTAAGCTTGGCAAGACTGAGGTTCTCATCTTAGAATATTCTTCACTGAGTGGATTAAGAATTGTTAATTCTTGTTTAAGAACATGTTCCTCAGGCAAATTCAATTTTCGAGTATTGTTTGGTGAAACAAATGTATAAGTATATACCTCATAAGCTCCAGAACCATTTAAGACTGAATGGATATTCTCAATATCTAATTGTCTATCTGTTCTAGCACCTAAAGTAACAGAATTATCTTTGCTAAATTCACCTTTGACTCGATTATAACCGTAGATTCTAGTGACTTCTTCAGATAAATCAGCTTCTAATGATAAATCATTTCTAAAGAATGGCGCTGTTGCGATAAATGTGTTTGGATCATCAGTTGGTTTAGTTTTGATTTCAAGCGAATTTAAAATTTGATTTACTTCTTTTGCATCTAAATTCAAGCCTGAAATTTTATTTAAATGATCTAAATTATATTCAATTGTTGTTTTATCAGTTTCAGTTTTGCCTACAACTATTTTTGTCTTGGCTACTTTTCCACAATCTAATAACTCAACTAAATAGCAAGCTAAATCCATAGCTCTTAGAGAATTTTCTAGCGGTAGTCCTTTTTCAAAACGTAACGATGCCTCTGATCTAAGATTATACTCTTTGGCTGTTCTACGGACTGACATAGGATCAAAATTAGCAGCTTCAAACAAAATTGATTTTGTGGTATCGCGAACTTCAGAATTTTCTGCCCCCATTACACCAGCAAGACCAACAGGTTTTTGACTGTCTGCGATGACAAGATTGTCTGAATTCATTTTGATATCTGTACCATCCAACAAAGTCATCGGTTCGTCTTCTTTAGCACGACGAACAATAATTGAATTGTCATTAAGAAAGTCTAAATCATAAGCATGCATCGGCTGACCCAATGCAAGCATCACAAAGTTAGTGATATCAACAATATTGTTAATAGGTCTCATCCCAGCAGCTCGAAGCCTTTGTTGCATCCAAAAAGGTGATTGCTCAATCTTAACATCTGTAATTACTCTACCAATAAAGTTTGGACATAAATCAGTATCTTCAATCGAAATTGAAGAAATATCTTCTGTCTTAATATCTGAAAATTTTTCTGGTTTATTATTGATTGGTTTAAATTCACCATTAAATGTTACAGCAGATTCTCTGGCTAAACCTTCTACTGATAGACAATCTGGACGATTAGAAGTTATTTCAAATTCAATAATTGTTTGACCAATACCTAAATATTCAAGGGCGTCTATGCCTACTGGAGTCTCCTCAGGTAAAACATAAATTCCATCCTCGGTAGCTTCTGGAAAATCATGAACTGTAAAACCTAATTCATCGATTGAACATATCATGCCATTTGACTCTATACCACGTAAGTTTACTTTTTTGATTTTGAATTCAGGTCCCAAACTAGCACCAGGTAAAGCTACAATCACTTTTTGATCTTTGGCAACATTGGGAGCTCCACAAACAATTTGTAGATTTTTGTCACCAACATCAACTTGACAAACTGACAAATTATCAGCGTCTGGATGTTTAACACAATCGGTCACCAAACCAGTTACGATGTGAGATAAATTTTGACCTTCTATTTCAAAAGATTCTACTTTGGAACCTGACATTGTCATGCCTTCAACAAATTCCTCAAGCGTACCATTAAAATTTGTATAATCATTTAACCATTCTAAAGAAAGTTTCATCTATCACACCTCTATAAATTAAATTGTTTTAAGAAACGTAAATCGTTTTCATAAAAAGAACGAATATCATTAACATCAAATTTAGCCATAGTTACACGTTCCATGCCTATACCAAAAGCAAAGCCTGAATATTTTTTGGAATCAATACCACAGTTTTCTAAAACTTCTGGATGAACCATGCCTCCACCTAGAATCTCTATATAACCCTCACCTTGACAGGTTTTGCATTCATGATCCTGACCATCACAAGTCCAGCAAGAAATATCAACCTCGCAACTTGGCTCGGTGAAAGGAAAATGATGTGGACGCAAGCGTATTTTTGTATTTTCACCAAAAAGTTTTATGGCAAACAATTCTAAACTTGCCACTAGATCAGACATTCTTAAATTTTCATCTACTGCCAAACCTTCAATTTGGTGGAAGATTGGAGAATGTGTCGCATCTACTGCATCCGAACGATAAACTCTACCTGGACAAACAATATAAATTGGTGGTTTCTGAGTTTCCATGACACGAATTTGAACAGGTGATGTTTGAGATCTTAATAAAATTCCCTGATCATAGTCCATATAGAATGTATCTTGTTCATCTCGAGCCGGATGTCCGGGAGGAAGTCTTAACATTTCAAAATTATAATAATCAAGCTCTACTTCTGGACCTTCAGCAATTGAATAGCCTAAGCCGATAAAAACATCACAAATTTGTTTAGACATAATTGCTAGTGGATGTCTAGAGCCAAACTCATCTTTTGTACCTGGTAGACTTATATCAATTGTTTCGGTGGCAATTTTTCTATCTTCTTCTGCTTGAAGAATTTCTTCTAGTTTGTCAGCTATATTTTTTTCTATATATTGTCTTGTTACATTGGCTGCTTGTCCTAGCTTGGGCCTATCCTCATTCGATAATTTACCCATATTTCTCATGATAGCTGTTATTTCGCCTTTTTTACCCAAAAGTTTTATTTTTAATTTTTCTAAATCGTTTTTTTCAGAAATTTCGTCCAATCGAGTTTTAAATTTATCCTCTATTGCCTTTAATTCAGATAATAGTTTATCCATATGCCCTCCACTCATAAATATAACTTTTTAATGATAACATATTTAAAACTTTAATGAGAAAATATCCGACAAACATCAGATAAATAATGAAAATATAGATTAGATAAGTAAATAGAATGTTAAATTGGAATATTTTTCTAACTCAAATTAAAGAAAATATCTAACATATGGATTGTTAGTTAATGCATCTTTAATTGTAAAAATAGGTCCATGTCCAGGCAAAACAGGCAAATCCATAGGAAGGTCCTTCATAATTGTAATTAGACGCTTTAAAGATTCTTGCATTTGGAGCGGATCTCCACCTTTTAGATCAGTTCTACCAATACTATTTGCAAATAATACATCACCAGAAATTAACACAAAGGGTTTCATTTCATTTGCATGAAGATACGAAATCAAAATAGCTGAGCAACCTGGAGAATGACCGGGCAGTAAATAAAACTTGAAAAATAAATCCTTTTCTACTTCGATAATTTGTTCATCATTATAGAAAGAATCTGGACTTGAAAAACTACGAGGCTGACCAAACATTGTAGAACAATTTGCAATTTCATCATTCAACAATTCTTGGTCATTTTCTGGCATGATAAACTTTGCCTCTGTATTTTTTCTCCAAATGTCTACTTGACTAATATGATCAAAATGAAAATGAGTAGCATAGATGCTATCTAAATCCTGAGCAATTCCAGAATCAAAATCAATGCTAGGATCAATTAGATAATTTTTTTCAGCCTGAATTAAGTACGAATTGGCATGTTGCCAATTTTCTGGAATAATTTTGTATTTTAATTTTTTTAACATATTAAATATTACTTAATTAATTCGCGCCAATCTAAATCGCCACGGTCAATAGCAAGTACTAACAATTCTGCAGAAGCTACATTTGTTGCATAAGGAATACTATTAGCGTCACACGATTTTAATAGTGAATTAGGTTGATCATATGTGCCTAGTAATGTATCCCTTAAATAAATAACTGCGTCTATTTCATTATAAGTAGCCTTTGAAGCTAACTGTTCAATACCTGCCGAAATATCTGTCGCTAACGTTTCAACTACTAAATCAGTATTAGCTTCAATAGCACGAGAAATATTAAAAAGTGAAATTAAGTGATGTTTTGATAAAATTTGATTATAAGCTATACAGAAATTGACCAATAAATCATATTTTCTTGAATCAGCGATTACTACAATATTCACAAATGCCTCCTAAACTAGAACTCAATCATTATTTTATACACTTTCGCTAATTTTTTCAATCTTTTTTTGTTTTTTTTGTTTCTTTTGTTTGTTAGTTTATTATGGATCCTGATTAAAACCAAAATATGCATCAAAAACTTTCTTTGCTACACCGGATAAACCAGATTTTCCTGTATTTTCTACTACGCTAACAAAAACAATTTCTGGATCATCAGCTGGTGCATAACAAACGAAAAGTGAATTAATTTGAATGTTTTGACTGGAGCTATTTTGCACTTCAGCTGTACCAGTCTTCATAGCCACTCTAACTGTATAACCGTTAAATGCTTCAAAGGTTGTTGTCCCAGGATTATACGCTAAGCCTTCCATAGAGTCACGAATTAATGCAATATTTTCTTCTGAGAACCCTAAGTCCTCAACTTCTATTACTTCTGGTTTTACAATTTCTCCATTTTCATCTGTTACTTCCTTTATAACATGTGGCTGTACCAATTTACCCGTCGCTATCCCGTTAATTCCACGACACAATTGAACCAATGTGTAAGAATTGAAAGACTGTCCAATTGAAGACTGGGCTGTATCGGCAGGAAACCATTGCTGATCTTCGGGCAGTGCTTGAGTTTGTTGCTTCAATTCAGGACTGGGTCTTATACCTTTTACTTCTCCTGGCAGATCAATATTAGTATACTCACCCATCCCTAATTTTTTAAATGTCTTAGTTAAATTATCAATACCAGTGTCTATTCCCATTTTATAGAAATATAAATTACAAGAAGTTACCATTCCATCATGTAAATTTAAAGGGCCATGTCCACCTATTGGTCTCCCATAACATTGCCAGACACGATAACCTATTTCCTCAGTTCCATTACAAGAATAGGTTTGATTTCCCGAAGAAATTATATTATTTTCTAAAGCTGCACAAGCTGTAAATGGTTTAAAAGTAGAAGCTGGGGCGTAAATTTCTGAGATGGCTCGATTAAGCATAGGCTTATTTTCATTATCGGAAAAATAATTTTCCACTCTCTCAGCTGCCTTTTCATCATATTGAGCTAATGAAAAATCTTGCGGATGAAAATTGGGGATAGACGCCATAGAAATTACTGCACCTGTTTTTGCATTCATTGTCATTGCACTTGTAGATTGTGGCTCTTCACCGCTCTCACGAAGTTCTTCAAGATTTTCCATCAAAGCTTGTAAAGTAGCTTCCTGGACATTTTTATCTAAAGTTAAACGAACTTTGTTGCCAGCTTTTGGCTCAACCCCGCCCTCGCCTTGAATATATTCTGGTTCCCCTTCTGCATTTCGTTGCCAGTAACCATAAGGAATTGTACCTGGAATTCCATGTAAATACCTTTCGGCGGATAACTCTACACCGCTTTTGCCTACCGTATCATTAAGTCCATAAGAAAAGGATTTTAAGTTTTGATACTCTGCTTCAGATATTTTGCCTGTATAACCCAAAACATGTGAAAATAATGCACTGTTATTTGTATATTTTCTCTTTGAAGTTTCGGCAATTAAGGCACCTGCGTATTTTTGATTTTGTTCGCCAATAACGTTAATCATTTTTTGATTGACTGGACCACCTACCAAAATCGCTTCACCTGTTAAAAATTGCCAATTATGTTCTAAGATAAGATACCGCATTTGCATAATCTGAAATGCTTCCTCTGTTGTATATAAAAAATTTCCTCCTGCCTCAATGTCTTCAATTGAGAATTTTGAATACAACAGATAATCATAAAATTCTTTTGAGTCAAGTTTGACCTGTTCATCTTTATTTCTCGCATCATCTTCTGATTTTAAACCAAACAAATCAGAGTTTTGTTGCCAACGTTCTATTTCTTTTAAATCTTTTTTAAAGACAAAAGTTGCATTTGTTTTGTCATCTTTAGATTTTGAATCTGTAGAATAATCAAAATACTGGGTAAGATTATCCGGCAAATCAACACCATTTTCTAACATTAAATTTGATAAATTTAACAACATTAGATTTAGAGCTTTATTGCTTAAGTCAGCATTGTTCAAATAAAGCATGGGTTCAGTTACAGAATAAGCTAATGTCTCGCCATTTAAATCTACAATGTCTCCACGTGGAGCCTCTACAGTCATTTGTGACTTTTGTCCTACAGTTTCAGGAATCTGGTTAATTTCTGCAGAGCTCAACTGTAATATTGAGGTTCGAAATAAAATAATGATCAACATCACTACTAGAAATAAACCGACAATAAAAAAACGTGGGAATAAAGAGTCATTTTGTCTATAAAATTTTTTTGAGTTTACTTTTTTAAAAGGCACCATTTCAAATTTTGACATTAAAATTCTCCATTTAGATTTAACATATTTTCAGCGTAAACGTCTTTTTCCATTTTTTCAAAAGGAAATACATGATTTATTAGAATATAACAAATCACTGTAGCAATAAAGTTTAATCCAATATAGCTAGGAATTTGGTATCTGTACGATATAAATACTTGATTTAATAAAAATGTCTCGCTAAATTTAAACATCGTAACTATGTTTAATGAGATGGTCTCAAGAAATTTAATGATTAAGCTTACCAATAAAACCTGAACAGGTAGAAATCTGATACGTTGTTGCCAAACGAATTGTAAAAGATGACTTGCCAAATAAGCTCCAAGTATCCCTAGTATAATGCTTAATCCAAAAACTTGACCAAATAGAATATCTCTAAACAAACCAGAAATGACAGCTAAAAGTAGACTCCACTCAATTTTGTGAAAATAAGAAAAAGTCCAAATCAAAACAAAAAAGAAATCAGGATAAATATCTAATCCTGGGAAGATTTGCTGGACAATTTGATTACAAACAAAAGCCAAAATAACATATAAAAGGATTTTAAAAACTAATTTTATTTTGGATGAATTCATATTAATTAATTTCCGTAAGACTCATTAACTTCAGAAGCATCAGTATCCGTATCTACATCTTGTTCCTTTTCTTCAGATTCTTCTGAAAGAATTTCTGTAGCTGTTTCTTGCACTGTTTCGTCTATTTTTTCATTTTCATTTGCTGCTGAACTATCTTCTCTAAATCTCGATTCATCATCTGGATCTTCTAGATTATCGGGCAATAAATCGTTCGTTAAGACGAAAACATTTTCAATTGTCTTAAAATCTATAGCAGGCTCAACTAATATAGTTTGTGTTCCTTGAGAATTAAGTGGAGATATTTCGACTACTTCACCTAGCAATAGGCCATATGGAAAAACACCACCTAATCCACTAGTATAGATTTCATCTCCTATGTTGACGATACTTTCAGCAGGAACATCTTCTATCTTACAAAGTCCTTGCTGTTTTAACTCAACATCTCCTTTAAATATAAAAGCCTGTCCGCGATTTTCACTGATGAAGCAACTAACCGAAAATCCCTCGCTTGTCACAGGTAAAACTTTGGCAGTCAAAGCATCACTATTATATATTCGACCAAAAACATTAGCATCAGCATCAATTACTGGAAAACCAGATTTTTCGGATAAATTGATTCCTGCATCAAGACCTCGGTCAATTCGATAGAGATTTAAATCTTTTCCTAGAGGTTTTTGTAAAATTCTTGCTCCAATAAAATTTAAATAATCATATTTATTAGAAATATTATAAACATTTTTTAATTTTTCATATTCGATAGCAGCAGCTTCATTTTCTTTTACCTGTAACCGCAGATCTACATTTTGCTCTGTTAAATTTTTATTTTCCTCTGTTAATTGTTTATTTAACTCTATTGCAGAAAAATAATTCTTTGAGTTGACACTTATAGTGTTAATTAAATTTTCAATTGGTCTTACTATAAACGAAATTGGAGAACTACCTTTATTAACAATGCTAGTAGGAATAAGCGAAAAAATCATCAAAATTATAACAATGATTGCTACTATAAAAATTAATAAATATCGATTTCTTTTGTTCTTAAACACAGTTAAAACAGCCTCGCTAATTTAGTTTAGTCTATTGTAATATTTTAACGCTTAAATTAAAAATAGCCACTTGCTTTTAAACTAATTGAACTTTTACTTGCAACAATTATATGATCTAAAACCTGTATACCAAGTTCTTCACCTTTTTTCACAATTAATTTTGTTGTTTGTATATCTTCTATGGATGGATTTGGCTCTCCACTAGGATGATTGTGCGCTAAAATAATACCAGCCGCATTGGAGCGAATCGCTTCTCGAAAAATTTCTTTCGTATCAATATGCTTTATTGACATCAAATTTCCTGTCGCAACCTGTACTGTACGAATCATTTCGTGCTTAATATTCAATAATGCTACATGGAATTCTTCTCTTGGCAAATATTTTAGATGGTTGTTAAAAAAATTAATGGCATTTTTTGAGCAATGTAAATCTTCTTTTTCTTCGGTTTCAACATAATGTTGAATTCTTTTTCCTAATTCAATTGCTGCCCTTAACCTAATCGATTTCACTCTACCAATACCATTAACAGTTTGCAATTCCTCTAAACCGGCGGCATTTAGCAGACTTAAGTTTTCAACTTTCTTTAGTAATTCAATTGCGACTTCCAAAGATGTTTTGCCATTTGTACCACTTGAAATTATTATTGCTATCAATTCAGCATCTGTTAAAATGTTTGGACCATATTGTTCCATTTTTTCATATGGTCTTTCCAATTCTGGCCATTCATTTATCGTCAATTTTGGTTTCACATCTATACCTTCTTTCTCTAATAGAAAAATCAAATATAAATGTAGGTAAATTAACTTTCTTTTATCTAAACCGGCAATTTGCTACCGAATTGCCGGTTTGAATGATTAGTATTCGGCATGACCTACTGTTCTTGCAAATGGAATGACATCACGAATATTATTGACTCCCGTCAAATACATGATCATCCGTTCAAAACCTAGACCATATCCTGCATGTTTTACACTTCCATATTTTCTTAGCTCTAAATACCAAGTGTAATCTTTTTCTTTTAAACCCATTTCATGAATACGTTCGATTAATTTATCATAATCATCTTCTCTTTGACTGCCACCAACAATTTCTCCAATTCCTGGGACAAGGCAATCAAGTGCTTTAACTGTTTTCCCGTCTGGATTTAATTTCATATAAAAAGCTTTAATGTCTTTTGGATAGTCTGTTACAAAAACCGGACCATTAAACACTTTTTCTGTAATATATCTTTCGTGTTCTGTTTGAAGGTCTATGCCCCAAGATACAGGATATTCAAACTTTTGTTTAGCTTTTAATAATTCTTCGATTGCATCTGTGTAAGTAATAAATGCAAATTTACTGGAAACAACAGACTCTAAGCGTTCTAACAAACCTTTGTCAATAAATTGATTGAAGAAAGCCATTTCTTCTGGACAAGTTGCTAGCACATGATTAATTATTGCTTTGATCATTTCTTCAGCTAAATGTGCACAATCTTGTAAATCTGCAAAAGCAATCTCAGGCTCTATCATCCAAAATTCAGCTGCATGTCTAGCAGTATTTGAGTTTTCTGCTCTAAAAGTTGGCCCAAATGTATATACATTGCGAAACGCCAAGGCATATGCTTCGGCAGCTAATTGACCACTAACTGTTAAATGTGTTTTTTTACCAAAGAAATCCTGTTTGTAGTTAACTGTTCCATCCTCATTTAATGGCGGGCTATTAGGATTAATTGTTGTAACATTAAACATTTCACCCGCACCTTCAGCATCGCTTGATGTAATAATTGGCGTATGTACATGAACAAAACCTTGGTCATGAAAAAACTTGTGAATAGCAAATGATGCTTCGGAACGAACTCTAAAAACGGCAGAAAACAAATTAGTGCGTGGTCTTAAATGAGCAATTGTGCGTAAAAATTCAGGAGTATGCCTCTTAGGTTGCAAAGGGTAATCCTCGGGCGAATCACCTTCTAGAGTTACTTTAGTCGCCTTCATCTCAAAAGGTTGTTTTGCATTTGGAGTTAAAACTATATTTCCAGTGATTGTAACAGCTGCACCATTTCCAATTTTTGCAATTTCATCATAATTTTCTACAAACTTTCTTTCAAATACAACCTGTAATGGTTTGAAGAAAGTTCCATCATTTAACATGATAAAACCAAAGTTTTTTTGGTCTCGAATGGTTCGTATCCAGCCACCAACTGTAATTTCTTGCTCTGCATATTCTTCCGGATTTTGATAAATATCACTAATGAGTGTGTATGACATATTTCCCCCTATTTTACGTTATTACTTACCGCAGCATTTTTTATATTTTTTCCCTGAACCACATGGACAAGGATCATTTCGCCCGATCTTTTCAGATCTAGCAATTTTTGATTGACGCCAATCAAAGAGAAATTGTTGTCTCTCTTCTGCTGAGAAAATATTATCCCAATGTTTAATTGAATAGAGCCAGTCAGCTTTTGCATCATGCATAGCTAAAAATAATTTGTGAAAATCCGGCTCTAGAGTGATTTGGCTATCTTCTGAAAGTTGTTCTAGATCAATTTGATTTCTCAAACTACTGTTGATACCTTCTAAGAATCCTGCAAAAATCACAGGTTTATTTCTAAAACCTAATTCATATTGTAATTCTTCAAATGGACCTTGCCAAATTTTATCAGGCTCTGCAAGAATTTTTTCATATGCATTTGTTTCCAACTTATAGTACAAATCAATTTCTGCCATATTTTGTTGTTGGCTCTGTTGATCTTTAAACATATTGTTCCACTGATTAATATATGAACTCATAGTTTGTCACCTCTTCTATCTCATAAGTTCAGATTATAGTTCAGAACCAATTTCATCGTCAACATTTGACGTTTACTTCTAATTTGCAAATGTTAAGCTAGATTTTATTAATAAAGTTTCAAAAGCAAGACGATCCTCCATGTAACCTCTTTTGACCTGCCAATCAGATTCAAAACATAAGCGATATAAAAATTCTAAGTCCTCCATTTTCAATGAATAAATTTGTTGCATTAATTTTTTTGCTGCATATGGATGAACTTTTGCTTTCTTAACTAAAGCTTTTTCATTTTGTAATTCTTTAGCACATATTAATTGTTTAATATGACGAGTAAACATGAAACGGATTAGTGGTAATGGTTCTTTGCTCATTAATAAAACATTTAACAACCTGAGTGCTTCCTTGGCCTGACCTCTAGCTATTGCCTCAGTTAATTGAAAAATATTACCATTAATATCTGGCCTGCAAACCAAATCTATCATTTCTAAGTCGATGCCAGTCTCTTGTCCATATTGGGCATAAAGAATTACTTTATGCATTTCTTGCTTGATTTCAAACATACTTGAATCACAGCGGTCAATTAAAGCATCTGCTGCTTGTTTTGTTATTCCTTTATTTGCTTGTTGAGCAAGAGCTTGAATCCATTGACGTAGAACATTAAACTGCTCTTTTTGTACTTCAACCACGACTAAATCATTTTCATTTAACATTTTGAACAATGATTTTTTCCTTGCATCTATATTTTCTTCAACAAAAATTAAACATGAATATGGATTAAGATTTTTTAATATCTCAGATAATTTTTCAACAAGCTTTTTTTGTTCTTCACTTTTACCTTTTTCTGCAGTTGAAAAAAGCTTACTATTTTCGACAATTATTACTTTTTTTTCTGAAAGAAAAGCTGGAGTTTGTAATTCCTGTTTTATACGATCTAAATCATTATCAGAAATAACTGTATCTATTTTTAATTCAATATAATCAATATCATGCATTTCTGGTTGAACAAATTTTTCGATTATCATATCAGTTAATTGATCAATTAAGTATTTCTCTTCACCATAAAAGAGATAACCTTGATGCCAAATTTCTTGATCTATTTCTGCTCTAATTGTTCGGTAATTGTATTTTTGCATAATATCCTTACTAATTATTTGCTAATCTAAATATGGCTTAAGTTGCCACTTATGATTTTTATATATTAACATAATAGCACCATTTTTATCGGTTCGTTTGAGATTAATATTTTCTTTCTCTAATTCAGCTATAACATTTGGATGTGGATGTCCATACCAATTAAATCCCACAGAAATAATAGCATAATCTGGATCTACCCTCTGAAGAAAAGCCGATGTAGTTGCGGTCTTAGAACCATGATGAGAAACCTTAAGAATATCTGCTTTAATAGAACTTTTTTCAGACAATTCTTGTTTAGAACTATCCTGAATCAGAAGATCATGCTCAACCTTTTCATCAATATCACCAGAAAAAAGTATTTTTAATTGTTCAATTTCCAATATAAAACAAAGACTCTCACGATTTGAATTTTTTTGATAAACATATTCTGGTATAGGCGATAAGATTTTTGTTTTTATAGACATTTCTTTAAATTCAATAAATTCATCTTTTTGCAAAAAATTAAGTTTAAGATTTTGGTTTTGACAAGCTAATAAAAACTCAGTTTTTAGAGTGTTAGCATTTGAATTTGTGTCTGTATTCTCTGTCAATGATGTAATTGGCATATAAATAGAATTAATAAGCCGATGATTTAACAAATCAAAAAAACCACCTATATGATCTAAATCAAAATGGCTAATTATTGCATAGTCAATTTTTTTCACTCCTAATTCATTCATTGCAGGCATTATAACTTGATAACCTTTATTGATATTACCTGCATCAACTAAAATCGTCCTTTTATTCGGAGATACAATTAAGCAACTATCGCCTTGTCCCACATCTAGAAAATAGATTTGCCAATTTCTTTGATTAAAATTCCAAATGTTTAGTACAATAAATACTCCTAAAACTAGGACTAGCCAATTTTGGGGTATTAGTGAATTTGTAATTTTTTCTCCTCGTAAATGACGGCAAAAATATAAAATAAAACGAGAAATATAAATCGCTCCCAAAATAAAAAGTAAACTAATAAAGATTGAATCGCCATTCATTGAGAAAAAAGTTGTTAATTTTGAGTTTGAAATGAGATTAATAAAAGTCAAAAAACAATCTAGCAGCCAACCCAGGAATTTTACCATATCCAATAAAAAAGGATTGGGTAAATACATAAAGACAAAGTAGATAAAAAAACTAAGATATGAGCCTAAAAAAGCGATTAACAAAGGATAGTAAACGAGAGAGTTTAGAAAAACATTTGAAATCTGCCATTGATTAAAATGAAATAATAATAATGGTGCTAAAAATATTTGAATTAATATAGATAGGACAATCCCTTTCAGCCATGGTAATTTATTTAATAACTTTATTTGATTAAGATGAGGGAGCATATCATAAATTATGTAAGCAGCTATAAAGCTTAATTGAAAACTTATTTGAAAAATTCTAAGGGGATTAATTAAGATAAAAATTATAGCAACTATTAAAAGCAAGTTTTTTTTAGGTACTATCCAGTTTATTTTGATAAAAATAAGATCAAGAAGATAGACTAAACTTGCTCTAATGAGTCCGATTGGATAATTTGTTAGCCACAAGAAAATTAATATAAAAGGTAGTGTTAGCCATAATTTCTTAAGTGGCCTTTTTGTTTTTAGTTGGAGTAATTCTATTATTGGTAATAAAAAGAGTTCAAAATGGAAACCAGATACTGCTAAAATATGTTGTAGTCCTAAATTATTGAAATCTCTTTTGGTAGACTCCAGGAGGAACTGTTTTTGACCAAAGCCAAAACTCAATAAAAAACGAGAAACATTTGGATTTGTTATTTCTTCCAAGAAATCATTAAATTCTCGATAAACCATATCCTTTGAAAATTTGTTATTAATTTGATTAAGTGTGATAGCTTCAATAAGATTTTCTTCAGATGTTATATCTATTTTTGCATAACAGTTATATTGTGCTAAAAAACTTGCCTCATTAAATCCACCTGGATTTCTTTGTTTCTCTGGTAGCTTAAGGAAAAACCTACCAGATATTTTTTTAAAATTTGCTTGGTCTTCACTGAGCCAGATCGCAATATTTTGTTTTTTAGGAGTTTGAAATAAAGCTAAAACATTGTTGTTTTGAGCTTTGACTAGTTCAGAAATCTTCTCTAAGTCTAAATAAAGCTTTTGATCTATATTATTTTTAATTGCAAGAGCATTACTTTGCATGAAACTTGCTCTAACTGAAATAGATATCAAAAAGAAAATCAATACAGCAAAAAAGATTCGATCCAATTTTTTTAATATTTCAAAGCAAAAGAGGAAAATTGATATATAAAAGCAATAAAGCAAAATAAATGTCCAAAACATCCGGGTAGCAAGATAGATAAAACCACATGCAAAAAAGACTAAATATTTTAGTCCCCATCTTTCTGCCTCAAAAAGAAAACTTAGACTTCTTTTCCATAACATTATTCTCATACTGAATATTATGGAGTGTCAAAAAAAGCAAATTACATTTTATTTTGGTAATATTTGTATTTTTTAGATAAATGATAAAAATACGGATTTTGAATTGGTATTGTAGATTATCCTATTCACCTGTTAAAACCGTCTCTATCGCACTTTTTAGTTGATCTAATCCCTGTTTTTTCACCGAAGAAATAATAATTGGGTTGAAATTTTCTTGCAAGTTTTCATACAATTTTTTTCTAATTAGTTCCACTTGCTTATTTATCTGGCTCTTTTTTAACTTATCTGCCTTAGTCAGGGCAATCAAATATGGGATGCCAGAGTGAGCAAGCCAATTTATCATGTTAAGATCATTTAGAGTCGGTTTATGACGAATATCTATCAATTGCACCACCATGTGGATAGTTTGGGTAGATATATATGTATCCGTAAGTTCAGAAAATTTTTCTATTTCTTTTTGGGAAGTCTTAGCATAGCCATAACCTGGCAAATCAACTAAATAAAATTTGTCGTCAATATTAAAAAATATTACTTGTCTTGTTTTACCTGGACTTTTACCAGTTCTAGCTAATTTTGAATTTTGACATAGAGCATTGATTAATGAAGATTTTCCGACATTAGATTTTCCAGAAATAGCGATTTGCGGTAAATCGTCCTGAGGAAATTGCTCTTTAAAGCCAGCTACTTGTGCTAATTTTGCATTTTGATAATTTATTTTCATATGTTTTGTATCCCTAACTAATCATTGTTATAATATGCTTATGCAAAAATATATGCAAGCGAGGTATCTATGTCAAAATCAGATTACGAACCAGGCTCATATACTCGAACCACTGACTTGTTGGTATTAAGAAATTATGATGAGGAAATCTTACATCCAATAGGTCCTGTGGCAATTATTAGTGATCAACTTGATCCAGCTCTCTCAGATTCAATAAATTTTCATTTGCGCAATCGTCGTGCTATTACTGTAGACGAATATCCCAATCAAGGTTCGATTCCTGGATATTTTCGCGCAGACTACCGTATCCCAGCTATCTTAGATAGATTTAATTCTGGTGAAGGAAAAGCTATTATTACAGAATCTGTACGTGGGCATGATCTCTTTATTATTACTGATGTATTAAATTATGGGCAACGTTATCAACGGTTTGAACAAGATGTCTCTCTTAGTCCTGATGAACATTTTGAAGATTTATCTAGAGTTATTTCTGCTGTTCATGGTGTTGCAAAGCGCATTAATGTTATTATGCCCTATCTCTATGAAGGACGTGTCTATCGTAGAGTTAATCGAGGCTCTTTAGATTGTGCAGTAATGCTCAATAGATTGTTTGATTTAGGTATAGACAATTTTTTAACTTTTGATGCACATGATGATCGTATGGCAAATGCAGTACCTACTAAGAATTTCGAATCTGTTAAAACTTCTTTACAATTAATAGAAGCACTTATTACTGAATATCCAGACTTAAAAATTGACAAAGATAATTTTATGGTAGCAAGTGCTGATGAGGCTTCAATCAAGCGCTGTATTTATTATGCTTCTTTAATGCAAGTACCTCTTGGATTATTTTATCGTCATTATGATCCAAGATTGATTAGCGAAGGAAAATATACCGAAAGATCTGTAAAATCACATGCCCAAAAAAAGTTTTTGGGAGATCAAATCGCAGGCAAAGATGTATTAATAGTTGACGATATGATCGATACAGGCAAGACTGCTTTAGAATGTGCAACCCAATTAAAAGAGCAAAATGCAAGAAGAGTTTTTGTAGCGGTTACATTTGCTCAGTTTTCTAAAGGTATAGAAAAGTTTGATGAGGCCTATGAGAAAGGAATTATCAACAAAATTTTCGCAACAAATTTAGCCTATAGACCGCCCGAATTATTAGAACGAGAATGGTTCTCAGATGTTAACTTTGCAAAATATATTGCATTACTAATAGATGGTTATAATCATGATGCATCGCTATCTAGCTTGATGAATCCCACAAAAAGAATTCAAGAATTATTAAATAATTTCAAGGGAGTTACAAATGGCAAAAAGTAAAAAAGCAATTAAGCGTGATGATAAAAATTATTATCGTTATGATCAATATGGTGATAATCCAATGCCTGCAGATGCACCTGTTGGAATTATTTCCCTTGTAGGAGCAAAAGAGTTTGGTGTAAAAGTAAACAAACAACTTGTCAAAAGAAGAAAAGAATATTTAAAAATGACTGATGCAGAATCAGTGGCAAGCCCTGGTTTTTTACGTGATGATTATCGAATAAAAGCAGAAGCGGTTAGATTTTCAACTGGTGAAGGTAAAGGCGTATTAGAACAAACAGTGCGTGGTCATGATCTTTACATAATTTGTGATGTAACTAATTATAGTTGTACATACAAAATGCGTGGTTTAATTAATCATTACAGCCCAGACGACCATTATCAAGATCTTAAGAGAATTATCTTAGCAGCTTCTGGTAAAGCAAGACGCATCAATGTAATCATGCCCTTTTTGTACGAAAGTAGGCAGCATCGTCGAACTGGTAGAGAATCTTTAGACTGTGCCTATATGCTAGAAGATATCTTTGACTTAGGAATTAGTAACTTTATTACCTTTGATGCCCATGATGATCGTGTTGCAAATGCTGTACCAACCCATAGCTTTGAATCAATACAATCAAATTATCAAATCTTAAAAGCTTTAACCTCAAAGGTTAAAGATATTAAAATCCAGCCCGACTCGTTGATGATTATAAGTCCAGATGAAGGTGCTATTAGTAGATCAATGTATTATGCTTCAATGTTAAATGTTCCACTTGGTACTTTTTACAAAAGAAGAGATTATGCTAAGGTCATTGATGGTAGAAATCCAATTATTGCTCATGAATTTTTAGGTGATTCGGTCGAAGGCTATGACGTTCTCATTATTGATGATATGCTCTCTTCCGGCGAATCAATGCTAGATTTAGCAAAAGTTTTGAAGTCTAAAGGTGCCAGAAGAATTTTTTGTGCTGTTACTTTTGCACTTTTTACAGATGGTATTGAAGAATTTAACAATTACTATGAAAAAGGTTTAATCGACAAAGTAATAGCTACAAATCTATGTTATTTGCCAGATGAAATCCTAAATACTCCCTGGTTTATCGAAGCAGATATGACAAAATTTGTTGCTTTATTAATTGATGCTATGAACCATAATGCAGCAATGTCAAGCTTAATTACACCTACAGCTAAGATAAACACTTTATTAGAAAAATTAAAAAAGAAGTCATAATAATAAAATTTCAATTTTTAATAATTTTATTGAATTACTAATAATAAATAATTATTTTAATTCAGAAGCTGCATCTTCATCTAAGATTACAATTACATCCTTGTGTAACTGTAAGATGGAAGCTGGAATTTTGGGTGTGATGTTTCCCTGTAGAGCCGCTGCAACAACCTTAGCCTTCTTTTTACCTGAAACAACAAAAAGCAGTTTGTCCGCTCTCATAATAGCACCAAAACCCATTGTAATTGCTTGTCTTGGTACTTCTGCAGCAGAATTAAAAAAACGAGAATTAGCTTCAATTGTTTCTTCTGATAAATTTACAAGATTAGTATTAGCAACAAAACACTCATTTGGTTCATTGAAACCAATATGTCCATTGTTCCCCATTCCTAAAAGTTGAAAATCTATACCACCAAGTTCTTCAATTAATTGATCATATTTTAAACATTCTGTCTCAGGATCTTCTGCAAGTCCGTTAGGAACATGAGTTCTATCCATATCTATATTTACATGCTTCAATAATTTTTCATTCATGAAATAACGATAACTCTCAGGGTGATCCGGTGAAAGACCATAATATTCATCTAAATTAAAAGTATCTACGTCACTAAAGTCTAGTCCATCTTCTTCATATTGACGAATTAGTTCTTTATAGGCTCCTACAGGTGTTGAGCCTGTAGCAAGACCCAAAACAGTATGACCTTCTACCCTTATCTGGCTTGCCATCATATCTGCAGCACGTTTACTTAATTCGTCATAATCTTTTGCAATAATAATCCGCATTTTTACCCCAAATTGTCCTCGTTATCTTCAATATTCGAATTTCTTCTCAATAAAAATATTGTCCAGCTAACAATGATAGTGATTACTAGTTCTATGCCTGTAATTAATGAAAACACTTCTAAATCGTTGCCTGAGATAATAATATTAAATAAGATTAACAGGACAAACAAAGTTAAGAACAATAAAAACTTTCCAAATGAATTATAGCGAAAAAACACTAATACATTATGAAAGGCTGAAGTTTCTTGTATGTCTTTATTCTTTTTCTTACTTTTCGATTTAGCCATTTGTCTCCATTTCTTTTGAAATTTTACTCCGTTTGAAACGATAATACAACTTTATAACAAAATAAAAAGCTTTTTAGTTATATTGCTAAAATTTGTCAGTTATTACTCATTTTCAGATGGTAATTTGGGCTTTACATAGCATGTTTTGTGATTGTCGTATATGACCATACCTGGTCTTGCACCTTTAATTTTGCGAACATTTTTTACTAAAGTATAATCAACAGCTACTTGACCACCAAAACCAGTTTCCACTTGATTATTGCCTGCATACCAAGCTGCGATTGATGCGGCAGTTTCTATTTGCTCAGGTGTATGACTTGAAGGATTATCTGTCATTAAAACTACATGGGTGCCAGGAATATCTTTAGCATGAAACCATAAGTCATCAGATTTAGCTGTTCTAAAAGTTAATTCATCATTTTGAATATTATTACGACCTGCTAAAATAGTTGTGTTTTCATCCAAAACAAATTTTCTCGGTGGCAATGGTAATTCTTGCTTACCTGACTTTTGTTTCTTATTAGTTTTTTTCTGTTGCTGAAATCTTTTTTTACGACTTTTTTTACCTGGTTTGCCTGGATTTAAAGCATTCATTAAAATATGTTTCTGAGGCTGATTAGGATGTTGCCTAGCTTTAGTTTTCTTTTCATCTAACAATTCTAATTCATGTTTTATTGCTAATAAATCATCATTGGTAGTTGCTTTTTCTAAAGCTGTTTGCAAAGAAAAAAGCCACTTTAACTCAAGTTGATCAGATTCTAATAATTTCTTAGAAGTTTTAAGTTTAGTCTTAGCTTTTCGGTATTTTTTGAAATATCTAGCTGCATTATCTGCAGGACTTAGGTGAGACTTGATCGGAACAGCGATTTCTTTTTGATTGGGATCATAATAATCTATTATATTGGCATTCTCACTTCCTTCTTTAACCAGGTACAGTTGTGAGTTTAATAGTTCGCCAACTTTTTGATACTCATCAGCTTTTTGCCCTTCAGCATAATCTTTTTGGTGCCAATCTAATTTTTTTTGAACACTCTTAATATTACGATTAATAACTCTTTCGATTTGATTAAATTCTTGACTAAATTCCTGAGCTTGATCTTGTAACGAGAAAAACACATCCATTGCCATAGAAAAATTGTCTAGACTTTTTTTATAAGGATAAGTTGCAAATTCTAAACAGTGAAAATCAAAAGGTTTTGTATCATTTTGATCTCTGAAATATAAGGTGGGACTACTCTCCTCACGTTGAATTTCACCAGCTATATGATAAAACGCTTGGCTTAAACTCACCTTTTGTTCATCTGTAAGGTCTTCAACAAAGAGACGATCATCTAGACCACTCTCTGCCACTACTGCTCTTGATAGTAAGGGCGAAAACCCACTAATATTATTTAATATGACCTTTTCTAATCTTTGTCGTTTTTGACCCGAATTCAAAAAAGGTAAAATGCTATCATTGCTTTCCAAAAAATCTTCGATTGGTTGTTTATTTTGTGAGGGTGGCAAAACATAACTTCTAGCAGGCATTACTTCTCTTTTGCTAGAAATATCATGATCAATATGGATTATGGAATCATGAATTTTTTTGTCTTCATTCAAAAAAATGATATTACTATGTCTGCCCATTATTTCGGCAATCAAATATTTCTCTTCTGGCTCTGAAAATTCATTTATAGTAGAAAATTTAAAAATAAAAACTCGTTCATATTCAGGCTGAGTAATATCTGTCAAAACTGAACCAATTAAATACTTACGTAGCATCATACAAAAACCTGGCGGTGATTTTGGATTGACAAAATCACGCGTTGTTAGATGAATACGTGGTGATGAGGGATTAGCAGAAATTAACAATTTCTTGAAATCTCGTCCCTGCCTAAAAAAGATTAAAATCATGTGACGATATGGTTGATAAATACGATCAACTTTTGTCTCTAACAGATCTGATTTTAATTCTTTTGTTAGAAATGTTGCTCCTATACCATCTAAAGGCATACAACCTGCTCTTTCTTTAATTGATTTTGTAATTTGGTAGGAATAATATACTCAGCTTGATCTTTGATTACTTTGTTACGAAAATCTGAATCAGCTAATGAAATAGCACAACCACAATATTTTTGACGGTATAAACCATCCTCTCTTGCCATTTGCTGTCCTTTCCTAAATCCATCAGTAAAATCTGCTTCTAAGTATTCTATACCTAGCTCTTTTGCATATTTATTGCCTGCTGTATGAATTAAATCATGTTTTTGATAAGGGCTAACTAAAAGACTAGTTGTAAAAATATCAAAATTATTTTCTTTACTGTATTCAGCAACTCGTTTCATCCGACTTGAATAACAAAATTTACAACGTTCAATGGTTCTACCATAACCGCACCATGTTTGTGGGTCACATGCTTCTTCTACGAATAGTGGTAATTTTCGAATTTCTGCAAGTCGCATCGCACCCTCTAAACGGCGATACCATTCTTTTTCCGGGTGAATGTTAGGATTATAAAAATATAACGTAAGATCATATTTTTCATATGCTTTGATAGCTTCTATTGGATATTCGCCGCAGGGACCACAACATAAATGTAATAACATTTTTTGAACTTTTTCTGCCATTTTATTCCTCTTTTTTAGGATTATTATGAAATGACTCTAAGGTCATTTGTTTTGTATCCATTGTATTATTGTTTTGATCTAGTTTAGGTTTCATTTTTAAATGTTCCCAACCATGTTTTGTTAAGATTCTACCTCTTGGAGTTTTGGCAACAAAGCCAATTTGCATGAGATAAGGTTCACAAACATCTTCAATCGTTTTGGGATCTTCATTAGTCATTGCTGCCAGGGTATCAAGGCCAACTGGACCACCATTAAAATTTTCTGCCATTGCTAGCATTAGATTGCGGTCCGTATTATCTAAACCTCTATGATCTATTTCTAGAGCCTTGAGACCTAATTCTACAATTTCTTGATCTATAATACCAACACCTTTTACTTCTGCAAAGTCACGCATTCTACGCAAAATCCGAATTGCTATCCTCGGAGTCCCACGACAACGTGAAGCCAGTATTTCCATACCAGCTTCATCAATTTCTACTTTCATTAAACTAGCATTATGCTTGAGTATTTTTGCAATTTCTTGTGGTGAATATAATTCTAGTCGATGAATCATACCAAAACGATCTCTTAGTGGTGCACTTAATAAACCAGCTCTAGTTGTAGCTCCAATCAGGGTAAAAGAAGGTAGATCTATTCTTATTGATCTAGCGGCTGGACCTTTACCTATAATAATATCTACAGTGTAATCTTCCATAGCTGGATAAAGAATTTCCTCTACTTGAAAATTCAAACGATGTATTTCATCTATAAAAAGAACATCATTCGGCTGTAGATTAGTTAAAATTGCAACTAGGTCACCTTGACGTTCAATAGCCGGTCCAGATGTAACTCTTAAATCCGAATTCATACTTTTAGCAATGATTCCGGCTAAAGTTGTTTTCCCTAATCCTGGCGGACCGTATAAAAGAACATGATCTAATGAATCTCCTCTATTTTTTGCTGCTTCAATAAAAATCTTTAAGTTTTCTTTTATTTTTGTTTGTCCATAAAAATGTTCAAAAGTTAATGGACGTAGAGCAGCATCTGGAGAATCATCTGACCTAATTTCAGGGTCAACGACACGCGTTTCCTCAGGTTCTAAATCACCTGCATAATCTTGATTGAAAATACTATGAAATCCTTCTTGCTCCATGTTTTTCCTTTATAACTTGGCAATCAGTTAAAGAATTGCCAAATGTTTCAAAGCTAATTTTAATAAATCTTCAAGTGTTATCTCTTTATCTTCGGCATTCATTTCTGCATAGGCCGTCGTTACTGCAGAGTTAGCTTCTGTCTCCATATATCCTAAAACCATTAAAGCTGCAATTGATTCATTGCGAATATCTAAATGGTTTTCATTTGTAAGTTGTGTAGTTGCAGCAACAGTTTGTGATTGTTGTTCTAGTTTTGGTAAGGATTTTTTGATCTTATCTTTTAATTCCAAAACTATTCTTTGAGCAGTTTTTTTGCCAATTCCTTTGATTTTTGTGAGCGAGTTGTAATTCTCATCAATAACCGCAATTGCAAAAGCATCAGGACTAATGGAAGCGATAATGCTGCTTGCAACTTTGGGTCCAATCCCACTAACTGTGATCAATAGTTCAAATAAACTTTTTACTTCTTGACTTGGGAATCCGTAAAGAGATATTTCGTTTTCCCTAACATTCATATAAGTCCAAACTTTGGCTGTTTGTCCAATTGCTGGAAAAGAATCAATTAAACCACTGTCACATGAAATATGAAAACCTATTCCAGAATTCATCACGATGATATTTTCCGGATTTTTTTGAACAATTTCACCCTCTACAAAAGCTAACATAATTTTTCCTTTATTTTATTATTTTTATATTTTATTTTTATCATTGATAGCCACCAACCGCAAGTGTATCATATCTATTTCCATGATGGGCATGGCAGATAGCTACAGCTATGGCATCTGCTACATCATCTGGCTTAGGTACTTTTTTTAGATTCAAAAGCATTTTAACCATTTCTTGTACCTGTTCTTTTTCTGCTAAGCCATAACCTGTTACTGCTAATTTAACTTGTTTAGGAGTATATTCAAAAACAGGTATTTTGTACCTAGCACCTGTAACAACAATTACCCCTCTGGCCTGGGCAGTTCCAATTGCAGTTGTAGTATTGCGGCTAAAAAACAATTCTTCAATCGCCAAAGCATTTGGTTTGTATTTTTCTATTAGCTGACACAAACTTTGTTCAATCAGCAATAAACGTTCTGGGAAATATGATTTTGCTTTGGTTTTAATAAAACCGTAATCTAACACTTTGAAATTATTATTGTTATAATTCAAAAAAGCATAGCCGGTAATTGCATAACCCGGATCAATACCTAAAATGATCATCTAAATCTTCTCCCCTCAAACATTTGTTCTATTTTAACATATTTATATTATTAAAAAAGTCTTTTGCTATTTGTTATCCTTTGCTTTTGCTAGTAAAATAAATTGTAGGAGAAATATAACTAATGACACAAAAAAATAATAGAAATTATTTTGATCTGGATAAAGACCAGAAATCTGTTAGACGTCAATCTTGGTTAAGAATTACAAAAAGATTCATCTTAAAGGGCCCTGAAAAATGGCGTGACCGTAAGCCTGGCAGAATCTGGGATTATATTGTTGATTTTTTCCAATTGACTATGCACTATGATTTATTTACCCAGTCAGCTTCGGTTGTATATTACTTGCTGTTAGCTTTTTTTCCATTATTAATCTTAGTAATGTATTTTACAGCTATTATTTCACGTAATATTGAGATAACACCAGAAACAATTGAAGCTGCCCAAACACTTTTACCTGATCCTGTGTTAGATATAACAAGTTCTTTGGCAAGAGGAATTAGTGCTCCTCTATCTCCACTCTCGCTAGCCATCTCAAGCATTACAGCTTTATGGGCATCAAGTCGCGGAATAGGGCAAATCTTTCGTTCAATCGCTTCTATATTTCCTAAAAAAGAAAAAGGATTTTCACTTCCGGCAAGATTTGCGGGCATTATCATTACTGTTATTATCTTTATTTTATTTGCTCTTTCTTATTTGATCTTGAGTTTTGGTAGGGCCTTATTTAATTTTATTGATGACCTTTTGCCTTTTATTGATTTTAACTTTTTTGCATTTGACCTAATTACGTATGGTATTGGTTTATTATTAATCTTTATTATAATGTTTGTTTTGTATTTTATCAGTTCTAGAAATTCAGCAGAAAAATTACCAATTATCCCAGGCTCATTAATAGCATCTTTTGCTTGGATTGCTTTGTCATATCTTTACTCATTTTATATTGCAAATAGAGCAAATATATCTAATTTATATGGTGGGTTGGCAAATATTATTATCTTAATGTTATGGCTTAATTTTAGCGTCCAGATCATTCATTATGGTGCATTAATAAATTATCAAATTGCTTGGTATAAAGTTCAAAAGAAAGAAAATTATCAAATTCTAAATGAAACAATAAGGAGTATTGATGAGAATGAAAATCCATTTGACTATTTGCAATCAGAAAACTATAAAAAAGCACCAGACAACTCTAATGAAGTGGATAATAATATCAACCGCTCTAGAAAAAAAACTTAAAGTTTATAATTCATTTGTGTCTAACATGATTGTAAATGGCCCATCATTCTCCAATTTAATAGACATATCTGCACCAAATTCCCCGTGTTGAACATCTGGGAACTCATTCCTAGCTAATTCTAGAAAATATTCATATAATTCATTTCCTAGTTCGGCAGGAGCGGCATAAGTAAAACTGGGTCTATTTCCTTTTTTGCAATTTGCATATAAAGTAAATTGAGAAATAATTAAAAAATTACCATTTACTGCTTTGATATTTAAATTGGTTTTTCCTTCTTCATCTGCAAAAATTCGCATTTGAGATATTTTTCGCCATAATAAATCAGCTTCTTTTTTTGTATCTTCCTTACCTACACCCACAAAAACTAATAGACCTTGATTTATCTTTCCTACTACTTGATTATCAATTTCTACTTCTGCAAAATTAACTCTTTGAACAACTGCTCGCATATTTATCTCACATTCTAATCCTTGTTTTATATTTCTCTTAAATAGCTTTTACTAACCAATTAATTATACATGAGAAATATATGTTAGTATGAATTAAGTTGATTTAGCAAAATCTTTCAATTAAATTAAGGTAACCATGAAAAAAAATCGAAATAAATTTGTCTTGATTATTGTAATAATCATCATTAGTCTTACTGTTGTAATCTCGATTTTGTTGAAAAACTTAATTGCTAATTCCAAATTTACAGATGATACTATTAGCTCAAATCATGCTCAAATATCTCTAGAAAACGATCAAATAAATGTTTATAAAAGCACTCAAACTATAGAATCTTCTAAAACAAAAGAAAATACTCAATCAAACAGAGAAAAAAAATCAATAAATCAAGACTTAGAACTCTTTGACAATAAAACAGTATCTGCATCTGAATTTACACATATTACTGAACAAATTATTCAATCTTATGTAGGAAATTTTAATGGCGACCTACAGATCTATTTTAAAATACTTGATAATAATCAAACTTATATTGATCAGGGTAAGTCTATGTACCCAGCTAGCTTAATGAAGTTGTTTTTGATGGCAGAAATTTTTGATGAGATTGAGAAAGAAGAAATCACATATGAGGAAGTTGAGCATCTACTTATTGCAATGATTACGCAAAGTGATAATTATTCTTACAATGCTTTGCTGGAAGAATTGATTCAAGTTGATCCAAATGGTAATCCTTTTATGCGTATAAAAGAATTATGTGACCAATATGATTTTGTAGAAACCAAACCCTACAACTATTTTCAGGAAACTGGATTTGATTTTTCTTATCTTGCTCAATATCTGCCAAGTTATGCATTTGAAACATCTGTAACTGATCTTGGCAGATTTTATGAATTGTTATACAAGGGTGAACTGATCAGCCCAAAAGCTTCAGAAGAGATGTTAAATTTACTAAATCAACAGCAAAGAAAAAGTAAAATCCCTTTTCTGTTGCCTGAAGAAGCAATCACCTATAATAAAACTGGGGAATTAGATAACTTTAGTCACGATAGCTGTCTAGTAAAATCACCTAGGTGCGATTACATCTTGATTGTTATGAGTGAAAACTATGATTTTGATGGTTCTGCAGATTATTTAATACAGAAAATGTCCTTAAGTATTTATAATTATTTAAATAAAACAAATACAGATGCCCTTGCAACTGAATGAGCTGGGCATCTATAACTGTTGATTATTCTTCTGTTTCGTAATTAAAATTCACGAATTTGATTCAAATTAAACTCATGTGGATCTTTACTAGTATTCTCATGACCCACAGCTACAGCGACACAAAATTTTTCATCTGAAGTAAAATCCAATTTTTCAGAAAAATAATCCTTACGATCTGATTCGAATACTTGACTTGCAAGACCAATGATGCAACTACCTAGCCCTAGTTCAGTCGCTGTAAGACAAATACTTTGGGCTGCAATACCAGCGTTTAAATCAGCATAATCTTCACTTGGTGACGATAGAATAAATACCAAAGGAGCATTATAAAAAATAGAATTTGCTCCTCTTGTTTTCATTTTTTTTTGTGTTGCAGAGTCAAACATTGAAAAACACTGGTCTGATATCTCTTTGAGTAGATTTTGATCTTGTACAACATTGATTTTTAAATCTTGAGCATTAAGAGCAGTTGGTGAAGCTAAGGCTGCATCTATTAATGCTTGAATTTCTTGTTCATTTAGTTTTGTAGATTTAAAATCTCTACAACTTGATCTTTGTTTAAGTGCTTGTGATACTTTCATTTCTGTCCTTTCTAATGAAAAACTATTTTAAAAAATAAAAACGCCCCCATAAAACGTATTCTATCATTTTATAGAGGCGAATGTGTTAATAGGTTGGTATTACTCTAATTGCTATTATAGATTTGCTAAAACTTCATCAAAGTCTGGATATTCGGATTTCTCGTAAACTTTAATCCAAGTTACGACGCCATTTTCATCCACTAAAATATTTACCCTTTCTGATGCACCTATATCTTCACTAAAGATACCAAGTTCCTTTGCATAGGCGCCAAAAGGATTAAAATCGGATAATAATTTGATCTCATCATAATCAATCCCAATAGAGTTCGCCCAGACAAATTTAGCTGGCTGAGTGTCCACACTAAAACCTAAAGGTACATACCCCTTTGCGGTAATTTCTTCATAATTTTTGGCTAGGTCACGCATTTGGTCTGTACAAACTGAAGTAAATCCAAGTGGATGCCAGCTTAATAATAATTTTTTTCCCTCAAATTGATCTGATGAAACAATATTCTCATTTTGGTCATTTAATTCAAATCTTGGTAATTTATCTCCTACTTTTAACATAATCTTTCCCTTTCTAATCAAGCAAAATTTTCGTTCATAAATTTAGATAAAACAATCTGATCTAAGTTTTAGCTGAATATATCTTAACTCATCAATCAAACTATTTCTGGAACATTTGTGCCAGATTTTGGTAGATATAGAAAATATTTTTAACAATAGAATATTCAATCAAATAAAAAAGCCCTGTAAATCAGCATTACAGAGCTTATTGGTGGAGACGGCGAGGATCGAACTCGCTACCTCTTGAATGCCATTCAAGCGCTCTCCCAAGTGAGCTACGCCCCCGAATCTTCCCATATAATATGTATTATAAAAATTAAAGTCAAGCAGAAGTTTCTTTTAACTTAACTTTAAACCGTATATTTTTATCAAGTAAAAACATTTTTCAATAAAAAACAGCCATGAAGGCTGTTTTTATATTTGATATGAAAATAAAGTTTTTCCTTATCTGAACAAATCTAAAAAGCGCTCCCAGAAAGATTTTTCGGTTGCGATTTCTTCTTCTACTACTTGAGCGTCATCATCTGTAGAAATAGCTTCTGTCATGATTACAAATTGAACTTGTTCTGGGATAGCATTTTTATCTGAAGCAAAAGATGGAATTTCTTCGGTAGAATCATATTGATTTATAAGCTCATCAATCATTTGATCAATTTCACTATCCATATCAGCTACACCTTCAGCTAATTGTTGATTTCCATCAGCTAATTGATTTATAGGCTCGCCTAGGGCGGAAATACCATCTGTAAATTGATTGTAGCCTGCTGACCATTCTTTGATGCCAGCAATATATTGTTTGTTACCAGCATTGTATTCATGCATACCAGAATTAAGGCCGGCTGAATGACCATCGATTGTACTTACTCCACCAACATATTGACTTATACCAGATAAATATGTTGTTAAGCCTGGATAAAAGCTTTGCTGGGTCCCGTTATTATAGCCAGCGCTAAGGCTATTTACCCCACCAACATATTGGACTAAGCCTTGGTGAAAATTACTGTATTGCGTATTAAGACTTGCAACCCCATCTAAACTATCAAGAAGTCCTGCTAGACTCGTAAGTTCAGACAGACCAGATAATTGATCAATAGCAGTTTGCATGTCTTGAATAGGCATTGCTGCTAATTGTCCTTCCAAACTAGCTTGGATTTGCTGTAAGCTTTGTATCGTTGGTGTTAAAGCGTTTTCATTTACACCAGCAATATATTGCAAAATTGCTTGGGAAGCTAAATTTTCTGCAATCATTTCTTCTGTTAACTGCGTTCCCGCCAAGATAGAAGCTCTTGTAACATAACTTTGATAAGTTTCTAAACCACCTATAATGCCTTTTAGACCTTCATTTAACTGTGAAAATGATTCTGTAATTGTTGATAATTGTGCATTAAACTGACTCACTTGTTCTTCTAAACTACTCAAAGCTTGTATGGCATTGTTCAGCTCCTCAACCTTGATTTGAGTTAATCCTGCTGACATTCCTTCAATACCTTGTTGAATTTGGGTAGAACCAGCAACAAGCTCATTACCAGCACTTAGCCCTTGAAAACCTTGATCAATCTGGCTTGCAGCATTCTTTAAATTTTCTGCTCCTACCACTAATTGGTGACCTTGAGTAGATAATTTAGATAAACCACCTGTAAAGTCACGTAAACCAGTTTCTAAACTATCACCACCTGCGGCTAGTTGCCCACCAGAATCTGTGATTTGATTTAAACCATCAGTTAGCTGTAAACTACCATCTTTTAGCTCAGCAATACCATCTGCAAATTGTTGACTACCATCAGCTAATAATTCTGTGGCTTCTTTGAATTCTTTAAATTCTTCATTGTCTGAAATATTAGGCATTTCAAATTCCAACATGTCTAAAGAAAATGGTACAGCACCTATTTGTATAGCCGGTAATGAAAAGTCTTTTACCTTTGCCTTAATTTCAAAATCCATTTCTTCTGCATCTGGCATCATCATAAAGGTAATCATTTTATTACTACCCGCTTCTGCTAGCATGCCATTTTCTGCTATTACATCTTGGGCAACATTATTCGAAAGATTGACGCTAATTTGAAGTAGTAGATTTTCTGCCCAGGCATTTTCTTTAATAGCGTCATTATGTTTAATTGTTAAAGTTAACTTCCAATCACCTGACTGCCCTGCGATTTCTTTAGCTGAAATCTCATTGCCATCAAGCTCATGTCTAATCGAAATATCCCAAGGTATTTCTTGATTTTCCATAATACCTTTGTAGTAATAGCTTTGCTCGGTCTTATTAACAGTAATCAAATCTGAATCTTGTGAAACATTTCCAGATAATGCAAGTGATTCGACAGCGCTATAGTCACCATAATCTTTGATTTTTCCTTCAGAATTACTAGAAAAATTATTTACTACATAAACGCCTTTAACTTGTCCAGCACTATCAAGATTTGCATAAATAACCTCTGATTTTTGTGTGTCAACATTCTCAGCTTGGGTCTCTGCTTTTACATGTGGAGGGAAAATTAAAAGTGTTATAAGATTAATAATGCAAAAAATAGCTATTAATAATTTGATATTCTTTTTCTTATTCATTTCATGCCTCTTTTCCTCTATTTTCTGGAGCTGTACTAGTTGGATTGTTCTCGCTTGATTTATAGAGCTTTAAACCCCAAGTTGTTTTTTCAACAAATTTATCTAAAAAATATAAAACTCCTGGTAAAACAAATACCACCATCAAAAATGATAAGATTGCTCCTCTACCTAAAACCAAGCCCAATTCACTGACAATTGCTAGAGATGAAATTAGATACAAAATAAAACCAGAAATTGTCAAAATTAAAGCTGGTGGTAATAGTGAAGATACTGTTTCCTTTATACTTTCGATTAATGATTCTTTGCGTGAAATATTCTTACGATGGAATAAATAATGTTCTGTGTATAATATCGCATAGTCAACCGTAGCACCTAACTGAACCGTACTAATAATTAAATAGCCAATATAACTTAATGTTTTACCACTAAAATACGGAACAGATAGATTTATCCAAATTGCAATTTCGATTACCAAAACCAAAATTAACGGTAAGCTTAAAGAGCGGAATGCAATCAAAATAACAAGACCAATCGCTAAAATAGCAAGTCCGTTGACGATCTTATCATCTTGTTCGATTGTGTCCTTCATATCTAACATCGCAACCGACTCACCAATCAAATAATGTTCATCGTAAATTTCCTGTGTAGTTTTTCTAAGATCTTCCACATAGCTAAAGGCCTCATCTCCTTCGGACCCAATCGAAGCAGTAATAATAAATTGAGTATATTGATCTGAAACTAACATTTCGAGACCTTCATCCGATAACACTTCTTGTGGAATTGCTTGATCAACTGTATTTACATAAGTTATTACAGATATTGTATTTTCTTTTGCTTCGATATTTTCTAATAATTCTAATTCACTTGTAACATTGCCCTTTGGCACCATTAGAGACATTTGCTGCTGTAGACCAAATTCATCTTCGATCTCAATTTTGTCTTCTAAAATTCTTGAATCTTCTGGATAACCACCCATACCATAAATAAATTCATTTGCACGACTTGCTAGAAAACTTGGTACCATAACCAAAGCTGCAATCAAAATAAATATGGCTTTACCTCTGAAAACAATTTTTGCTAAATTCTTAAAGCTTGGTAAAAAACTTCTATGAGTTGTTTTATCAACGAGTTTATACATAGCAAGAATTAGACATGGCATAAATACCATGACACTGATAAAGGAGAAAACAATTCCTTTTGCCATTACAATGCCTAAATCAGCACCAATACCAAATCGCATGAAAATAAGTGCTAGAAAGCCAAAAATTGTAGTCGAAGCCGATGAAGAGATTGCAGAAAAAGCTCTCTTGATCGCCATCGTCATCGCTGTTTCTGGTTCATGGCCTAGCTTACGATTGGCATTAAAACGATTTAAGAGAAAAATCGCATAATCCATAGATACTGCTAATTGCAACACAGCAGCTATGGCTTGTGAAATAAAGGAGATTTCTCCTAAAAAGATATTGGTTCCTAAATTGAGAATAATTCCAACACCAATTGAGATCCC
>JGI24708J26588_10000066_pt1 | contig 72493 bp, 65 predicted proteins | sample BioPla1DNA2_FD_26588 | JGI IMG/M metagenome (IMG submission 26588) | reverse complement strand
CCCCCCATGGCTAGCTTGACCCGTTCAGAGACGATGGCTCTTTCTTTATAAATACAACACCGCATAGAAGGGTCTTTTCCAGGAATAATAACTTTAGGTATATCTGTAATAGTTTCTAGCAATCTGTCATTCCAAGCTTGACGCGCTACTTCCTTTAGTACTTTATACTTTAGATACTGAACATTTGTATCAAATTTTTTCATTGCTATTCCCCCTTAAAAATAACTCACCTTAATGCGCTTTCCCATTTTTTTAAGACATTCGGATAGTTCATCAATAAGGCGCATTTTGATGTTAAAATTTATAGGCAAATTCGGATTTTGATGGGCAGGGTTAACAGCTTTTCCAACATAGAAGTTTATATCTGTGGCTTCTTCAAAAAGCAATCTTGCAATCTTAGAGGCTCCGTCCTGTTTATAGCACCACTGGGTATATGAACTGTTGTCTTCTAAATAATCTTGTGCATAGCTCAAAACTTTGTTGATAGTTATAACACCCTCCGTAACCAAGTCCACTCCCTCTATTTCAGCCGTTGGGGGAATTTCTGGATCATAAAAATCCAAATTCGGTATCAAGGATTTTTCTAAAAAATCGGCTGCAATCGTCGATGTTGTTCCTCCACATACGATATGTTTACCTTCCTTTGCAAAAAACAAAGACATCATCTTAGAACAATCATTACGGTTAACAGGGGGACCTATAACTAAATTCATAGGTTCTCTTTTACGTATACGAATGGTACAAACCGTTGCATCATCCCCTGGTTCTCCTCCGTAAAGATTGTTGCATTCATTGATTAAAATAGTGGTCAAGGTCTTAGCACTAAATCCGACATCATACAATGTTTCCATAAAGCTAATAACATCTTTTCGCTGCCATCCGAAATTTAGGGATTTTCCAATTCCTGCATGGATTACCCCATCACTCATAGAAATAAAAAGATCATTTTTTTGGAGCATTATCCTAGAGCGATAAATTATTTTGCCCCCCACTTCCATAATAGTAACAGGAAGCTCAAGATTTTCACCGTCCCGCAGCAGAATCACATTTGGATTATCATATTGTATAATCTCAGCTTCCTTATTATCTATAATATGTATTATAGTGAAAGTGGAATAGGCAACTTCCCTTACGGAACAAACCGGTAGGGTTGCAGCTATAGTTAAAACACAATCTTCAATATCCATTCCATTTGATATCATAGTAGAAATAATTTTGGAAGTTAAGGTTGACAAAATACTTGCTTTAACACCGCTGCCTAGGCCGTCAGCTAGTACAATTACTGTAGAATTTTCTCCCTGGGGAGCAATATCTACTCGGTCGCCACAAAGCTGTTCTCCACTTTTATTCAGGCTTTGATAACCAATATCAGCACAAAGTCTATTCATCTAAAATCGACTCCTTTAACTTTGTTAAAGCAATCTTCGTCTCTGCCGCCGTCTCTCCTAATAGCGATGCAATCTCCTGAACAATACGCATTTGTTTATCAACCACTTTATCCGCAATATCAACAGTATTTCTACTTATATATTCTTTCTTTTCTTTCTGTTTTTCTTCCTCAGTTACATCTCGCATTATACATATTACAATATGGTATTCCTTATCATAAAAAACATTTTGTTCTACATATCTTTTATACTCTGCCAAATATGTCCTACGATTACAGATATTTTCCCCAGTTTCCATAACATCAATAAATATTTTAGGATCTAAGATACGTATAACTTGTTCTCCCATTACATCTGCTTCATTTGCAATTCTCATTAATCTACAAGCTGCATTATTGATTTGTTGTACCTCTAAATCTTCATTTAAAACGATAATACCGTTTGTTGTATTACTAATAATATTATCGGAAAAACTTTCTGCCTTTTCTTTCAAAAATGGCAAGCACATAGAAAGATTTGCTTTACCCTGATATACGGCAATTGCCTTTTCACGACAGGTATCATAGCCACAGGTACCACAATTTAACTCATGCTCCAAATTCGTTTTTCCCATCTGCTTTAGTATGGATTTAATTTCATTTTCATTTGGAATTTTTTTATTAATACCTTTATAGATGTGATACTTTTTGATTTCTTCTCTATTTAAAGAATTTACTATAAAGTCTTTTTCACCTGCATAGGATGACACTTGTTGATAATCATGGATTGGTGAGTGATGAAACTTTTCCATAATTGGACCATTGATACAACTTCCTACACAGGCAGACATCTCTATAAAACAATGGGAGGCATTTCCCCTTATAATGTCTTCAAGAACATGAATACAATTTTCTATGCCATCTATGGCAATATAGTCATACTTGTCGCTATCACAATCCATTGTCTTTAAGATTCCCCCTGTTATCGGAAAAAACCTTGCCCTACTATTTTCTAGGGAATCTTTTTCTGGGGTTAATGCAATCTTTTGTTCATTAAACCACCTAGTCAATTCTTCAAAGGTAAGTACACAATCAACAAGCTCTGGGGATTTTTCAGCTTCATCTTTCTTAGAAAGGCAAGGCCCAATAAAGATAACTTTAGCATCCGGATAACGCTTCTTAATATCTAGTGCATGCGCCTCCATCGGTGACATTACATTTGCTAAATATTTCAAAGCCTCAGGATAGTGCTTTTGAATTAGTAAATTAACAGAATGACAACAGGAAGATATAATAATATCACTTTTCCCATCTTTAATTATTTCTTCATATTCTTTTTTCACGATTGTAGCTCCGATAGCTGTCTCCTCTGCTGTATAAAAACCTAGTTTCTTTAATGCTGTTTTCATGGAGGAAATCCCAATCCCATCGTAGTTTGCAACGAATGAAGGGGCAATACTTGCAATAACCTTTTCATTCCCTGCAAGGAGTACCTTAGCTTTTTCGGTTCCATCGGCTATTTCTTTTGCATTTTGTGGGCAAATTACAAAACATTGACCACATAATATACACTCATCGCTAACTACATGGGCTTGGTTGCCTGAAAAACGAATAGACTTAACAGGACAGTGACGGATACATTTATAACAGTTTTTGCAATTTGATTTTTTGAGCTTTAAAAATTCCGTCATTAACTTGACACTCCTTTTAACACACAGTTAAATTCTTTTTAATACCTCATTTTCAAAAAATTCATTTGTATTTTCTGGTGTTAACGAATAAGGGGTATCATCAACTGTCACACATACACCATTTTGACAATTATTCATACAAAAGGTTCCTTTTAAATCAATCTTATCCTTTAAATCGTTTTGTGAAATCAGGTATTGTAATTCTTCCACTACTTGCCTGGAGCCCTTTAAGTGACAAGAGCTCCCTATACATATTGTAATAGTCATTTTTATACCCCCTGTCTTATTCATACTCAACTACATTGGCCCATTGTTTTAAAAACTCCCGTTCTTCTGCTTTACCTTTGACCAATTGTGAAGCAGCAACAATCGGCAGCCATTGCTGTACATATTTTTTAGCGGTATTTGTTTTTTTACAGAATAAATCTATATATTTTTCTGCGGTTTTAATTTCCCCTTCAAGCCAAAACAATAAATAAGTTCTCGCAACGTCTGCAGAGGCATTACCCTGGGTTGCATGGGACCAGTCAAGGATAAATGGGGTTCCATCTTCCTTAATAATAATATTACTTGGATTAAAATCCCCATGGCATACCTTATGATGCTGTGGCATGCCTTCAAGCCTGGTTTGCAAATCATAACGAGTTGTGGCATCTAAATCTGCTTGAGAAATTTTGCGGGACATTTTGTCCTTTAATTTGTTTAGTAGGATAGATTTTTTAGAATGCACCTTTATTTGTAAATCTACGAACATTTCTAAATATGTTTCAAGCTTATCGGGATCTTCTTTCATAATCTGTTCAAGAGTTTTACCCTGAATATAGTCAGATACAATTGCCCATTTGCCATCAATAGTAGTAACTTCTATAATTCTAGGGATGTTTAAGCCAGTTTCCTCTATTCTTGCTTGATTCAAAGCCTCATTAAGAATGTCTGATTTTGAAAAGTCTTTATCAAAGACCTTTATTGCTTTATCATTATCACGATAAATGGTCTTGGATGTTCTAACAGCTATAATTCTATCAAGATTCATTTTTCTTCCCCCTTATTTACCATAGTAAGCGTTTAAATACATTTGCTTAATTTCGCTCATTAATGGATATCTTGGATTTGCTCCTGTACATTGGTCATCAAATGCTTGCTCAGTCATATCTTCTAGGCGATCTAGAAAATCTTTTTCGTCAACTCCATAATCCTTGATTGTCTTTTTGATACCTACTTTTTCTTTAAGGTTGTTGATAGCCTTTATTAAGTTTTCTAACTTTTCTTCATTAGTCTTTCCACCAAGTTTAAGGTAGTCTGTAATTTCTGCATATTTTTCTAGCATGCATGGATGATCATATTGTGGAAATGTACCCATCTTAACGGGTGCTTCTTCTGCGTTAAAACGTAAAACTTCCTCAATCATAAGCCCATTGGCAATACCATGGGGTAAGTCATGGAAAGCCCCTAATTTATGGGCCATAGAGTGGCAAACCCCAAGGAATGCATTGGCAAATGCCATACCCGCCATAGTTGCCGCATCAGCCATTTTTTCCCTTGCAATTGGGTCATTAGGACCGTTCTCATAAGCCTTTGGTAAATACTCAAATACCATTTTAAGAGACCTTAAGGCTAAACTATCTGTATAATCCGTAGCAAGCATGGAAGCTAATGCTTCAAGAGCATGGGTTACTGCATCTATCCCTGATGCCGCTGTTAATCCTTTTGGTGCATTCATCATCATATCTGCATCTACTATGGCCATGTTTGGCATAAGCTCGTAATCTGCCAGTGGGTATTTTACACCCGTTTTTTCATCTGTTATTACAGCAAATGGAGTTACTTCAGAACCTGTTCCAGCTGTTGTTGGCACCGCAATAAAATATGCTTTTTCACCCATCTTAGGGAATGTGTATACCCTTTTACGGATATCAACAAATCGCATCGCCATATCCATAAAGTCAACTTCTGGATGTTCGTACATTACCCACATAATTTTAGCAGCATCCATTGCAGAGCCTCCCCCAACAGCAATAATACAATCGGGTTCAAACGCTCTCATCTGCTTAGCCCCCTCTTGAGCACAAGCAAGGGATGGGTCAGGAGCAACATCATAAAATGTAGTATGCTTAATGCCCATTTCGTCCAACTTATTTGTTATGGACTTTGTATATCCATTGTTGTAAAGAAAATTGTCTGTAACGATGAATACTTTTTCCTTATTCATTACGTTTTTTAATTCATCAAGAGCTACAGGAAGACATCCTTTCTTTATATACACTTTTTCGGGTGTTCTAAACCAAAGCATGTTTTCCCTCCTTTCAGCAATAGTTTTGATATTTACCAAATGTTTTACTCCAACGTTCTCAGAAACAGAGTTTCCACCCCAAGAACCGCATCCTAGAGTCAAGGATGGTGCTAGCTTAAAGTTATAAAGGTCTCCTATCCCCCCCTGAGAAGAAGGTGTATTGATAAGAATACGACAAGTTTTCATTCGAGATGCAAATTCGTCTATTTTATCTTTTTTATTAACTACATCAACATACAGGGAAGATGTATGTCCATAACCCCCATCTGCAATAAGTTGCTCCGCCTTATTAAGGGCATCAGAAAAGTCTTTTGCTCTATACATAGCTAGAACAGGAGAAAGCTTTTCATGGGCAAATTCTTCACTTAGTTCAACACTTTCTACTTCCCCAATTAGGATTTTAGTATTTTCAGGAACATCTACCCCTGCCAATTTTGCAATGGTATATGCTGATTGTCCGACAATTTTAGCATTTAGAGCCCCATTAATAATGATAGTTTTTCTAACCTTTTCTGTTTCGACATCGTTAAGAAAATAACAACCCCTAGTGAAAAATTCTTTCTTAACTTTATTGTATACGCTATCTAAAACAATAACTGATTGTTCAGAAGCACAAATCATACCATTATCAAATGTTTTTGAATGAATTATTGAATTGACTGCAAGGAGGATATCTGCTGAATCATCTATAATCGCTGGAGTATTACCAGCTCCAACTCCAATAGCCGGTTTACCGCTTGAATACGCAGCCTTTACCATACCAGGGCCACCGGTAGCAAGGATAATATCAGATTCTTTCATAACAAAATTAGTCATTTCTAATGATGGCACATCAATCCAATCAATAATTCCTTCTGGGGCACCAGATTTGACTGCAGCTTCAAGTACAACTTTTGCAGCAGCTATGGTACTGTCTTTTGCCCTAGGATGAGGGCTAATAATAATACCATTCCTAGTCTTTAATGCCAAAAGGGTTTTAAATATTGCTGTTGAAGTTGGATTGGTTGTTGGAATAACAGCTGCAACAACACCAATCGGCTCTGCAATCTTTTTAATACCAAACTCCTTATCTTCCTCAATTATGCCACATGTCTTTGTATTTTTGTATGCATTATAAATATATTCTGCTGCATAGTGATTTTTAATAACTTTATCTTCTACTACCCCCATGCCCGTTTCTTCAACAGTCATTTTTGCCAGTTTAATTCTTTCCTTATTTGCTGCTGTCGCAGCTGCCAAGAAAATAGCATCCACCTGCTTTTGAGTGTAGGTTGCAAATATACTTTGTGCTTCCCTAACATTTTTCAGAGCTTTATCTAGTTCCTCGACACTATCAATAACTGTATAAGTCTTTTTCATATCCATCTGATTCACTCCTTATTTTTTATATTTATATTTTATAAGCAATATAAAAAGTTTAACTCTCTTTATGTTAATATTTTAACATTCCTTTTGCATTTGGTATAATGTAAAAAAGGAATATAGACATATCATTTTTGATATGCCTACATTATTCTACAATAAAATCATAATATCCTCTTTTTTATTTTATTAATTTCATCAATAAAACTTTTGTCCAATTCAGTAAGATGATAATCATTCCTATAAATTAGTACATCTTTATATTTCTTCTTGTTAAAATTGCATGATTTTTGCACCAAATGATGTAGTTTTAGAATATGCTCCGGTATAGGGGTAGCCCACATAAAGCTATTTTTTATATTGCTTAATAAATCAAATTGGATAGCCCTCTCAAAAATAAAAATTCGCTTATTACTACAACTAAAATGTTCTGACTTCCTTGCATCTATCGGAGAGAGGGATGGGATATAGGGATCTGAATGGGCTATTTCAATGCACTGACTTAAATCTGAAGCCTCTATATTTTCTTTCTTTGCAAGGGAATTGTCCTTTGACATTAGCAAAAAATTAGAAAACTGCATGATTGTCTCTGATGATAAATTGTGCTTGTATAACATCCTATGATAATATTTCTCAAAATTTATCTGATAACGGATAATTGCCAACTTATAATCATCTTTTAATATATTGTCTATTGCCTTCATCGAATTAGTTTCTTTGTAAAAAATTTTGGCTTCATCAGTACTATTTATTCTTTGTATGAAATTTGTAAATGCCGTACCAATGTAACTTGCACGGGGTACGGAAATAGAAAATTGTTGTTTGGCATTTTTCTTATTTTCGTAAATGGATTTAACCTCGTCCACCTGCATAAGGATTTTCCTAGCATACATTAAAAATTCTTCTCCTTGGACCGTTATAGATATCCCTTTTGATGTACGATTAAAAAGGGTAATCCCGAGGGATTCTTCTAGTTCTTTAATAGCTCGGCTAAGGTTGGGCTGGCCCATTAATAAATTCTCAGCCGCTTTACTAATGGAACGGGTTTTTTCCACCTCTAATGCATACCTTAAATGTGATAAGTTCATAAACCAACCTCTTCTCAGTTTTTTAATGAATTAAAGGCTATTTTTTAAAAGGATTAGTGGTTTTTATAATTTCCATTTGTGATTTTACTTCTGAAGGTATCGAATCGAATAAAGGATTCTGAACATCTTGTTGTAAAGTCATATAGCCTTCTAGATGGTTTTTATTGGCATCTTCAATTTCTAATTTAAGTTCCCTAGCAGACAAAAGTGCGCTACCGGCACCTCTTACGATGATTTGTTGAAGCCCATCCGATGTAGCCACTATAATATTGTATTCTTTATTATGCTCATAGGAAAATTTTTCAATGTATTGATCTGCGGTCTGTGCTTCCTTCGTATATACAACATAGATATCCTGGTAATCAATCATTTCTTCTTTATGCCCTTTTACTCTATAGGCATCAAAAACTACAATAATTTTATACTCTTTAATTGCCTTATAATTACTTAATATATCCAATAGTTTGGCCCTTGCACTATCTAGATTATTCTCTGCAAGTTCCTTAAGCTCAGGCCAAGCAAAAATTATATTATAGCCATCTACAAGAAGATAATTTTCCTTCTTTTGTTCCATTTCTTTAGACTTAAATTCACCGGTGGGGCCCATTGATTTGTAGTAGCGTTCCACAGATGATTTCGTTTTTTTCCACGGAGACTTCTTCCCTTGATTTGATACCGTTTTGTCTAAAATTTGATCGATTTCCTCTAAGCTTATCCATTTACTATCAGAAGATATTTTATTATGAAACTGTTCTTCTAAATTATCTCGTTTGGGTTGAAGATAGCCTTCAATGTGCATATAATCTTTTACTTCATCCCAGCTAACTAAAAACCCTGTTCCTTGGGAACAAAATACCGAGCCCGTGGGATTTTCTATATCTCTTTCGGAATCGTAACCCACTTGCTTAACAACTTCCTCTTCATTATGGCAATAGTCATATCCTTTAAAGGTGCAAAACAATCTGCCAAATCCTCTTGTATAGGCCATTAACTCTTTTTGATAGTTCCGCATAGTGACGACTGGGGAGCTTCCTATTAGGGTTGTCATTTCATCATCGGTCTGTAATATTTCACTGGTGCCATACATTTTTTCAATATCAGTCATAGCCCTTCCTACCATATTTCTAGGTACTTCTAATTGAAAACTGTAATAGGGTTCAAGCAGTATAGATTGGGATTCTTTTAGTCCTTGCCGTACGGCACGGTAAGTTGCCTCTCTAAAATCCCCGCCCTCTGTATGCTTATTATGGGCACGACCGGATACTAGGGTTATTTTCATATCCGTAATTGCAGAGCCTGTTAATACACCCTTATGGGTCTTTTCTTCTAAATGGGTCAAAACAAGCCGCTGCCAATTTTTTGATAAGACATCTTCACTGCAGACTGTTTCAAATTGCAAACCGCTACCCCGTTCCCCGGGCTCCAGTAATAAATGAACCTCTGCATAATGCCGAAGGGGCTCAAAATGCCCAACTCCTTCCACAGTATTTGTAATGGTCTCTTTGTAGACTATATGACCTTCATCAAAAGATATATCTACATTAAACCTTTTTTTTACAAGACTTTGCAATATTTCAGTTTGGACCTCACCCATGATTTGCACCTGGATTTCTTGAAGTGTTTCATTCCAAACAATATGAAGTTCCGGATTCTCTTCTTCTATCTCTCGAAGCTTTGGCATAATCTCTCTCGGGGAACAATCCTTAGGCAATTTAATCTGATAAGATAATACTGGTTCAAGAATAGATTTTAGAAAACTTTTTTCTGTCCCTAATCCCTCCCCAGGTTTTGTTTGCGTTAGCCCTGTTACAGCACAAATCATCCCCCTTTGTACCTCACTAACAGCTTCAAAATCCTTGCCAGAATAAATGCGAATTTGGTTGACTTTTTCCTCCCAATTATCTCCTGTTAAAATATCTCTTACCCTTAGACTACCACCGGTAAGTTTCATATGAGTTAGCCTATTGCCTTGTTCATCCCTAGATATCTTAAAAATTCTAGCACCAAATGCTTCGGGATATAAGGGCCCTTTAGAATATTGAATCATCTTTTCCATAAAAAAATCAATGCCTTCTAATTTGAGGGCTGAACCAAAAAAACAGGGAAATATCTTACGGGATTTAATAGCACTTTTTATACTTTCCGTTTCTACANGCCCGGTGTCCAAATATTCTTCCAATAAAGTCTCCCCACCCATGGCAATTTCTTCATAAAATCCATTCCCTGTGTCCTTTTCAAAAGAGATGCATCCATCGCCTAACCGTTCTTTTAGGGATTTCATTAGCCTGATTTTATCAATTCCTTTTTGATCCATTTTATTAATAAATAAAAATACTGGAATACCATACATTTCCAAAAGGGTCCAAAGGGTCTTTGTATGGCTTTGCACTCCATCGGCACCGCTGATTACTAATATAGCATAATCCAAAACCTGCAGTGTACGTTCCATTTCTACAGAAAAATCAGTATGTCCCGGTGTATCTAAAAGGGTAATTTGGGTTGAACAGATTTCAAAATTTGCTTGGCTAGAAAAAATAGTAATACCCCTAGCTTTTTCAATGTCATCTGTATCTAAATAAGCATCCTGGTTATCCACCCTACCTATTTTACCAATTTTTCCGCTTAAATATAGCATACTTTCGGATAACGTTGTTTTGCCGGCATCTACATTTGCTAATATACCAATTGTTAGTTTATTTGTCATATACCTCAAATCCTTTATCTTTACGTCCGATTTTAAATGATGCATTCTATGGATTCCTAATTAAAAGCTTTATAATTTCATTCTTACAAATATCCTATCTTCTCATATTATGATACCAATAAACTTCCCTAATATCAATGATACCTATAGTTATTCAAATGGCAAAAGCCGGCTAAGATTAATTCAACTAATCTAACCGGCTTTTATTTTATAGGTTATTTTTTTATTTCCCAATAACAAGCTTTGGGGGATACTATCTTCTCCTCTCCTTTAAGCTTTTTCATTACTTTATCTACTTCTTTTCTGTCTATATCAGTTTCGGTTGATACCAACCCGGCATTAACTAGTTTATCTGCCTTTTCAAAGTATTCTAGGATTACATCGTATTTATAAATGACCCTCCATAAAATTGCTTTAGCAAATTTGCCATTTCTATAGCAGTAACTGCAGCATCATAGCCCTTATTCCCAGCTTTTGTACCAGCTCTTTCTATGGCCTGTTCAATTGTATCCGTTGTCAAAACACCAAATATAACAGGTATCTCAGTTTCTAGGGATACACTGGCAATACCCTTTGAGACCTCATTAGATACATAATCAAAGTGGGGTGTAGAGCCTCTTATAACAGCTCCTAGGCATATTACACTATCATACTTTTGTGTCTTAGCCATTTTTTTAGCAATCAAAGGTATTTCAAATGCACCAGGTGCCCATACCAAGTCTATGTGACTTTCTTGAACTCCATGTCTTTTCAAAGCATCTATAGCCCCCTCTTTAAGCCTTCCCCCTATGAATTCATTAAATCTTCCTATAACTATTCCAAATCTTAATTCCTGGGCAACTAGCTTTCCTTCTATCATCTTCATTATATTTTCCTCCTAAAAATTTAACATATGTCCAAGTTTTTGCTTTTTAGTTCTTAGATAGTACTCATTTTTTTTATTACAATCTATCTGAATTGGGATTCTATCTATAATTTCTATTCCGTATCCAGATAGGCCTTTTATTTTCTTAGGATTATTAGTCATAAGCTTTATTTTTCTTGCCCCTAAGTCCAATAAAATTTGCGCTCCTATTCCATAATCCCTCATATCCTCTGGAAATCCCAAGGCTAGATTTGCTTCTACTGTATCCATGCCTTTATCCTGAAGTGAATACGCTTTTATTTTATTAATAAGTCCAATCCCCCTACCTTCCTGGCGCATATATAGTAAAATTCCCTTCCCTTCCTCTTCTATTTTTCTCATAGCTACGGCACATTGTTCCCCACAGTCGCATCTTAATGAACCAAATGTATCCCCTGTAAGACATTCCGAATGTAGCCTAACAAGTACTGGCTCATCAGAAATGTTTCCTTTAACTAAAGCTATATGATGTTCATTGGTTAATTTGTTTTCATAGCCAATCATCTTAAATTCTCCATATTTTGTTGGCATTTTTGATTCTGCCACTCTTTGTATATATACTTTTTGTCTTTCAAGATAATCTATGATACTAGCAATATTTATTATCTTTAGGTTATGCTTTTTTGAATATTTTATAAGCTGTGGCATCCTAGCCATAGTGCCATCTTCATTCATTATTTCACAAATTACCCCCGCTGGATAAAGCCCTGCTAAGATTGCCAAATCAACTGCAGCCTCTGTATGACCTGCCCTTTTTAATACTCCTCCTTCCCTTGCAGCCAAGGGAAAGATATGCCCTGGCCTTTTAAAATCTTCGGCTGTAGCCTTGGGATTAATGATTTGTTTAATGGTAAATGCCCTTTCATAAGCAGATATCCCTGTAGTGGTGTCTAATGCATCAACTGATACTGTAAAAGCGGTTTGATAAGTATCTGTATTCCTATCAACCATATAGTCTATTTTAAGTTCCTTAAGTCTTTTTTCTATAATAGGCATGCAGATTAAACCTCTTGCGTGCTTTGCCATAAAATTTATTGCTTCAGGGGTAGCTTTTTGTGCAGCAATTAATAAATCCCCTTCATTTTCCCTATCTTCATCATCAACAACTATTATCATTTTCCCATTTCTAATGTCTTCTAAAACTTCTTCTATGGAATTAAAACTATGCATATTTTTGCCTCCTTAGGATTATATAAACCCATGTTCAGTTAGAAAGTTCATATCTATCTTTTTTTCTACTAATTTTTCTTGTTTAGACAAAATTATTTTTTCAATATATTTACTAACTACATCGCATTCTAAATTCACAATCCCCCCAATTTTTTTCTTAACCAAAGTCGTAGTCTTCTTAGTATGGGGAATAATTGAAACCTTGAAAACATAATCATCAACATATGTAACTGTAAGACTTACTCCATCTATTGCAATAGATCCCTTTTGGACTATATACAGTAACATCTTTGGAGCGGCAGCTATTGTTATCCATACTGCATTCTCTTCATTTTTGAAATTCACAATGGTCCCCATACCATCTATATGACCAGTGACTAAATGCCCCCCCAGCCTATCATTAACCTTTAGGGCCCTTTCAAGGTTAATTTCATCTCCTGATGATAGAATATGCAAATTACTTCTTTTCATAGTTTCTGGCATAACATCAACACTAAAGCTTCTTGTAGAAATCCCTGTAACTGTAAGACATACCCCATTTGTATTTATACTGTCCCCAACCCTTGTTCCATCTAAGATTTTTTTGGCTTGAATTATTATTCTTGCAGATTTTAAGCCCTTTTCTATCTGTTTAACTTTTCCCAACTCTTCTATTAGCCCGGTGAACATAAATTTTATCCCCCTCCCTTCAAATAACCTTCTAGCATTATGTCATTTCCAAATCTATTGATTTGCAAGTTTCTAAGTAAGATTGCTTCCTCCATGAAACTTTTTCCAAAGCCTCCTAAGGGGGTTTTGGCATTCCTCCCTCCTATCAACTTTGGAGCTATAAATATATTTACTTTATCAACAATCCCCGATTCCACAGCTGAATAATTTAATTCACTTCCCCCTTCTATTAGAACACTATCTAAATTTTTCTTGCCCAGGATTTTCATTAAGTAATTTAAATCAACTTGATTGTCTTTTAAAGGTGTTATTATTATCTCTGCTCCCTTAAGTCTAAAGTTTTTAAGCTTATCTTCTGATGCTAATTTCGTCGAGGCAATAATAGTTTTAGTATCTGAATTAATATTAAGTACATTTGCCTCTAAGGGCATTCTGCCATAAGTATCAACAACAACTCTTATAGGGTTTTTTCCTTTTATTCCTTTTAATCTTGTATTTAAATAAGGATTATCTTGGAGTATTGTGCCTATTCCGACCATTATTGCCGAAACCCTATGCCTTAAGCTATGAACGTATTTTCTAGATTCCCTACTGGTTACCCATTTGGAATCCCCTGTTTTTGTAGCTATTTTGCCATCTAGCGTCATGGCTGTTTTTAGTATACAAAAAGGAATATCTGTTGATATATACTTTATAAATATCTCGTTAAGTTTCCGGCTTTCTTCTCCTAGAACGCCAGTTACTACTTCGATATCATTATTTTTTAAAAATTTTATTCCCTCTCCATTTATTTTTGGATTTGGATCCTTAAGTGCTATAACTACCTTTTTTATTCCTTTATCCAATATTAATTTTGCACAGGGTGAGGTTTTCCCATAATGGGAACAGGGTTCTAATGTAATGTACATAACTGCACCTTGAACATCTTCAATGGAATTTCTAATTGCATTTACTTCTGCATGTTCTTTCCCATAAGCCCTATGATAACCCTCACCAATAATCCTTCCACCTTTTACAATAACAGCCCCTACTAGAGGATTAGGATTTGTGTATCCAATACCCCTTCGGGCTAATTCTAATGCTCTTTTCATATACCTTATATCCAGTTAAAACACCTCCAAACACTTTCTACCAAGAAATTATAAATTAGACAGCAAAAAGGCCCTGAATATTCAGGGCCTTTTAAATAAATAAGTATATAGCTTTCTTCTCTATAAAATAAATGATAGCTAAAACTATAACTTGTCTTCTTTCATCCAGACTTTACTGTCGGCTTCGGAATCTAACCGAATCTGCCTTACGGCTCGCGGGCTTTACCGCCGGTAGGGAATTACACCCTGCCCTGAAGACTTATTTGATTTTTATTAAGATAAATATAACATCATTAATAATTCATGTCAATGGGGTTAATTATTCCCATATCATAGCAAGGAAATTTTTCTAAATACCATGAATCTCATAAACTTCCCATGTTTCTAACGGATAAACTTCCCCAAAATACTATTAAGATCTTCTATTGCATTTTTATCATTATTTTCTATGGCGCTTTTTATACAGGAATCTATATGTTCTTGTAAAATCATTTTTGCAGTACTATCAAGGGCAGCCCTTGCCGCCGATATCTGGGTCAGTACATCGCTACAACCCTTTCCTTCTTCTATCATCCGCTTGACCCCTTGAATTTGCCCTATTATTCTAGATAATCTATTCGTAATCCCCTTAGTTTTATCCTCAGAATTTTTTTTCATAAATTTCCCCTCCGCCTTTTGATTCTTAACTGTATAACTGCAATACCAAGTACCAGCTTATTTTTGTTTTTTAAGGAGTAAAAGCCCCATAAAAATTAGCACTATACTAATCACAATAAGTAAAATAAGGTGCATAGAACTAAAATTGGAAAAGTCCATTTCTAGGTATGAATATATTCTCCCAACTACACTTTCAGGATAGTAAGCAGAAACGATGGCAATGCCATTGTTTAAAAAATGCATAAGCATGGGAATAAAGATAGAGCCTGTATTATAAACAGCATATCCAAGGGTAAGTCCAAGTATTGCAGTAGGAACCATTCTAATAAAATCAATATGAGTTATTCCAAATAGTACACTACTTAATATAATTGCCCTTAGACCAGTGGCTTTTTTCCTAAATGCTGTCATAAGTAGTCCCCTGAAAAATATCTCTTCACATATAGCTGGCAGTAGTGCAAAGACTAATAAAGCTACAATAAAATTATGCTCTCCTAATATAATTTCCGAAAGATTCTTGGCCACTTCCATATTCTGAGGAAATAAATACAATATGAACTGAGCAATCAATAAAGAAGCAATAAATCCTCCCGTCCAAATGCTCATTCCTCCTAAAATATGCTTGAATTTTGGAATCTTAATTGAAAAAGTCTTTCTAAAATCAGTCTTAATATAATATCCAAATAATAATGGAACTAAAATAATTATAATTTGCGTCAAAGCTATACCAACAAGCTTATATTTGATTTGTAAGAAGCTTCCTAGATAAACAAGTACAAGCAGTAATGCCGCATATAAAACTAATCCATCACTTATTGTAGGAAAGGTATGTTTTTTTATATTAGAACGACTTTCAAGGAAGGAGAATTCCCTAGAGCCTCCAAATAAAACTTCCTCGGAATCGAACATTTTTGAAAGTATAAAACCTGAAAGTAATACAAAAGCTATATTGGTAACCAGCACAATTGCAATCAAAGCTATATCATATCTAAAAGATAAAACACCTTTTATGAGAAGAGATATATTCACAACTGGTATGGTTGCATTAAGTCCATTAAGCTCCATGCTCGGTATTATAGAAGCATATGAGGGAATCATCACAATGAACATTATTGGAGTTATGTAATTTTGTGCCTCTTTAAAATTTTTAGCTAAGGAACACACGCTCATACTAACGGCAGATACCACCATGGCAAAAAGACATATGCAAATCAAAGTAACTATAAGTGGAAAAATAAGCTCATTAAATTTTATACCCTCCATTCCAATAAGCCCTGTTTCCCCAAAACTTGCCAACAAAAATCCCATAGATAGTGCAATCGATAATACACTGAGAATAGCTGAAGTTATAGCACTGATAGATACCGCTAAATATTTTCCCATTATAAGTTCACCATTGGATATGGGTAAGGTTAAAAGTGTTTCTAATGTTCCCCTTTCTTTTTCCCCTGCCATAACGTCGATTGCAGGATATATAGCCCCCATCAGTACTCCAATTATAAGAATAAAGGGGAGGATTTGTCCTATCAAATATCCTGCCATTTCCTCGTTCTTAGCTATATTGATTGTTTCATAAATAATGGGTTCTAATATAATTTCACTGTCTAATCCCATTGCTTCAATTTTTTCTTTGGTAAGTTCATTTTTATAATCCCTTAATAAGTTCTTAATTCTTATGGAAGATGTATTAGAGTCTTCAACAGAAGAATTCATATAAATTTTATAAGATGTTTGTTCTTTTTCTTCGCCAATTTCTATATATGCAGTAATCTCCCTTTGTTCTAAAGCTTCCCTATAATCTTTAACATTAATTATTTTTAGCTTGCCTTCATTTTCTTTTCCTTCAAGGATTTTTTCCATAATAGCTTTATTAGGGGATTTGTTAAAAGCTATAGGTAGTTCCTTTTGCTGCATCTTATTAAGTGATATCATCATTATCTGACTTACTAAAATAATAAGTATAGGATACATAATAATAGGCAAAATAATCGCCATAAATAGGGTTTTTTTATCCCTTAATATGTCTATCATTTCTTTCTTAAATATAGATAACACAATGGATTTTCTCATGCCCAATCCCCCCTTTGTTTAACTGCTTTAACGAATACATCCCTTAGATTCTTTTCTTTGGTTTCTGCTTTTAAACTTTCTGTTGTTCCCTTAGCAATCACTTCCCCATGATGAATCATCATAATTTTATCACATAGGGTTTCTGCTTCTTCCATATAATGTGTGGAATAAAGTACTGTTTTTCCCCTTTCCCTTTCGCTCTTCATAAATTCAATAATGGCATGACTGCTCAGTACGTCAAGCCCTAGGGTAGGTTCATCAAATATATAAACTTCTGGAGAATGAATAAGGCATCTAGCTATAGAAGTCCTCTGGGTCTGTCCTGTAGAAAGATGTTCTATACGATTGTCTATAAAACTTCTCATATCCATAATATCTATGATTTTTTCAGTCATTTCTTCAATTTCATCTTTACTCATTTCATAGAGTCTTCCAAATATATTTAAAAGTTCCCTAGGGGAAATCCTTCCATAAAGCTTTGTATTGCCTGATAAATAACCTATCTTCTTTTTTGCATTATTTCTATCCTTTTCATAATTATGTCCAGCAACAAATATATTACCCGAGGTCGGGGTTAATATTCCTCCTAGCATCCTAAGTAAAGTAGTTTTTCCTGCTCCATTGGGCCCTAGAATTCCATAGATTTCTCCCTTTTCTACTTTAAAACTTATGTTATCCACTGCCAAAAATTCTTCCTTTTTTGTTTTAAATCTTTTATTCTTTTTTTTAGTCTTTTCATCTTTTACAACCCTGATAAATGATTTAGATAAATTATTGCTTTCTATCATTATTGCACCTCTTTTATAAAATTTGTTCAATCTACTTACTTAGAATAAATATGTATTATTTCTATATAATATCAAATATTCTTAACACTCTCAATAGAGTTATAGATTATATTTGTGACATGCTCCCCCACTACTAAATGTCCCTTGACCGACTTTACATCTTGGGAATTGAGAGCAGGCTTCCCTGCGTAAGCTCCTGCTATGATTGTTACGGGGTTATAGGGTTCTAAGTTTCCGTTACTGTCTTTTAATATGCTTTCTAGCTTTTTAGCCGCTCCGTAATTTGTTCCACCTGTTTTTGAATACATTGAGTAGATGTTTGAGCCGAAATTAGGGTCTACAACTGGGATTGCTACAGACATTCCTCTATTATTGAATCTTTGAGTAATAGTCTGACTTGACAGGAAATTAAATTTAGGGCTTATTTGTATAAACATTTTTCCATTTTCGATTTTCCATTGAGCTGAGTTATAAATATTGGCAGGGTCTTTGTCTTTTGAAGTAATTTTAATTTGCAGTTTGTTAATATTGTTAGGGTCAGCGGCTAAGAAATCCTTAACTTTCTGAGGAAGTTCTCTTGCAAAGGGGACTGTTTTGTTAAGCGTTCCCCCAAAAATAACACTACTAGCTTCTTCATCCGTGATAGTAATAGTTGTTCCATCGTCTGTATATCTCCAATATCCTCCTGAATGTCGCCACATATCGCAATGAGAAGAAATAGATTGTGAACCGATATTCTCACCTTGAGTTTGCAATGTAGTGTTTTTAATATTTACTACTTCATTAAATTTTACTTCTTTCAACGTGTCTGCATAAACCATCATTGGAATGTCAAAGCATTGCAAAATTAATATGGTTGATAAAAGACAGCCCAATAACTTTTTAATCTTTCTCACATTCAAGCCCCCTTTAACTTTTTGATTGTCCATAAAAGTAAAGAGCTGATTTATTCAACTCTTTACTGCATTTATTATTTTATCTTTCTTTAAATGTCATTGAAGGGTATTGAAGAATTATTTCTGCTTTAGCCCCACCTTCAGAGCATAATCTTGCTGCTATTCCCCCACCTATAGCTTTACTCCAATTACCTTGTTTCAATTTAATCGAAAAGTTCTTTCCTTGCTTTAAGCTATCTAAATTAATAGTTTCCATATTTAATGGAACATCATATTTAGGGTCATATAGTGCTAATCCACCTAATTGCCACCAAAACCCTTGGGGTAACTTTGGAACATAACCATCAATGCTATTGTTTTGCTTATTGAATTTAATAGAATCAAAGAAAATCTTCTAATAACTGATGAACCAAATAACTGATGAACCAGGTCCATCAGTTATTATATAATACCTCCTGTTAAATTATTGACAGGAGGTATTATTTCTGATACAAAAAGTAATCAAAAAGAACCGTCCCCAATGATTCCAATGATTACAATGATTATTTTAGTCCTGCGGCTATCTGAATTTGATTTTGATGGGCCGTTGAAATTAATCCGTCTTTATGTCGGGTGCTGTTTCTAAAATGAATATCGAAATGCCCTTCAAAATTATTATCTGTAATACTTTGAACATCATGGGGCATTGAAGCCATAGAAGCGGCAATCTTCCTTTCGCCTACTTGGACAATGACTGCTCTTTCCTTCCATGAATACTCTCCTCCCCATATTTCTTTGATGACTTCTGCATCTTTTGAAGTTAGTGGTTCGCAATCTGCATGAAATGCCCCAGTACTCCTCTTTATTTGAAAGCTCTTACCGGTTTGAAAATCTGTTACGGTAGCAATTTTTCCTATAGAAAAAAGGTATTGTGCTTCTGACCACCAATCCAAATATTCTCCGTGCTTTTCACTGACCTTATCTTTAAGAGCTATATGATGAACTGGTATCGTTATTATTTGACCTATGGATAAAGAGCTATTTTCTGTCATATTATTTACTTTTAATAATTCAGTCATAGGTATTCCATGTTCAATGCTCAGATTCCACATAGTATCCCCTGCCCTAATCTTATAAGAATTATAAGAAATACTATTATTAGAAGGTGTAGAGCCTTGATTTTGCCAATTTGGATTTATTTTTAGCTCCTGTCCTACATAAATCATATCTCCATAAATCCCATTTAATTCTTTTAGCTCTCCAACTGTAGTATTTAATTGGTTTGCAATCTTCCATAATGTATCTCCAGTCTTTACCTGGTATACAGTGGCAGGGGAAATAATAGATACAGTCTTTGAATCTTGATTCCACCCCACATCCATCCCAAGAATTTCACTAACAAATCGAAGGGGAACCATGGTAGTACCATTATCTATATATGAGGGCTGCATATCAACTAATTTATCATTAATACGTGCCTTGTTAGATCCTATAATAAATGAAATCTTAGTATTACCTTTATTGATGCCCACGGTTTTAGATTGAGCATTCCACCAAACATCTCCACCTAATGTCTTAGTAACATCTCTTATTGGGACATAGGTTGTCCCATTACGAATAACAGGGGGATGTGAAAAGTTGTATTCTTGGTCGTTAATTAAAATTGAAACCTTTTCAGAAACCTGGGAAGTTTGTGTCTCCCTAGGAGCAGCAGTAACATCAATTGTGGAAGTACTAAAAGGAATCGTAGTAATTAATATCGTACCAACTATAATTTTGACGGTGTTAATTCTAATATTTTTAAAGTTTTGATTGATATATGCCTCTATACTGTTACAGAAATTTTTATCTTTTGCGATATCCTCTAAGTAATTAAATTCCTGGGAAAACTCAGTTAAATTTGGATCTAAATATAAGGCTAATATATATCCTGAACCATCCTTAATCAATCGATGCCGAATAAAAGTATTCATTAAAATTCTCCTTTAGTATAATCTCTTGCAAGGTATCCAATCTATAGAAAGTATGATACCTTGGGGAGAATTTTATTCCTCTTTCGTCATTAAAACAGCTAATAATTAGGCTAGTTAATTTCCCAACCCTTGCAAACATCAATCCATGAAGAGTAACCTGAATGCTTTTCAAGTTCTTCGATTGTTAATTTTATTGCACTATTGCTACTTCCGCAGGCAGGAAACACTGTATCAAACCGTTTTAGGGATTTATCCAAATAAACGGCTACCCCCTCATTTATACAAAAAGGACATACTCCACCTACTTGATGCCCGACTAAGTCAGCTACTTCATCTATTGATAGCATTTTTGCTTTTGATTTAAACTGAATCTTATATTTAGGATTATCAATTTTGGCATCTCCTGCTACTACAATTAAAATAGGCTTTCCATCTACCATAAAAGATAATGTTTTTGCAATCCTTTTGGGTTCACAACCTACTGCTTTTGAAGCCAATTCAACTGTTGCACTAGAAACATCGAATTCAAGTATTCGGCTTTCCATATTCCATTGTTTAAAGTATTCTTTCACCTTTTTTATTGCCATTACTATCCCTCCATATATAAAACCCTTATGCTTTAAAAAATACTAACCCTGTAATCAGTATCCCATTTCCTTTAGTATTCTTGATAGGGTTCTTAGTCGTTCCCCAATGAGTTCCCCATCATCACTAAGTACTTGACTAAACAATTTTATATCTTCATCTATTTTTTCATTATCCGTACATACATCCACATTCATGGCATCCCCCTGTAAACCTACCCTATCTATTGTAGGACTTTCGGGATTATATAATTTCTCGTATCTATATGCTTCCTTAAAATACAGTTGTGTTCTGCAAACAAGTATTGCTAGATCGAGGACCCTATGAAGGGGCATTTCTTCCGATTGCCTTGACCACTTTCCTCCAGTATGCCTCCACACTTTAGCTGAAATATCTACCTTTCCTCTATCGTTCCATTGAGCTAGGCCCAGAGAAAGTCCCTTGGCATCAGTTTTATAAGCATATCTACCATCGACATTTCCATAATTTTCAGATACAATAACAGGTTTATGTTTTAATGTAGTCGGTATTTTCATTTTATTACCTCCGTTTTAATTTAGTAATTTACTAATTTACTAGTTAAATTATAAATATCTCCATCTATTTTGTCAAGACTTAANATTTATCTCAAACCTTTTACTGTATATGATTTTATTCTGATAAATCCTTATCCTATCTTAAAATCCATATAAAAAATCCGGCTAGGATAAACTATACTAACCGGTAACCCTTGCTATATTAAACTATGAATAATTGGGACGTATCGTATACTATTTATTTTAATTTTTCTTTGTATCCGCCAGTACCCCCAAGGACATTAATCACATCAAAACCTTTTTTCTTCAAAGTTTGGCAGGTTCTTAAGCTTCTCCCGCCGGTCTGACAAATGATATAATATTTCTGTGACTTATCAAAGTATTTTTCTACTTCTGCCAATAATGCACCCATAGGTATATTTTTAGCCTTTGGCAGATGACCACTTTGATATTCATAGGATTCCCTAATATCTATCAAGTTGATTTTCTCTTTCAAATTATTTATATCGTTTACATTTATAGAAGGTGTTACCTCTCTATTGAAAAAATCAAACATTATGTCACCTCCCAAATACCTCTACCTTATTTAAAATTGTATTCTGTAACTATTTTTTCTCTCCCTGTTACTTTGTCTTGAAAATACTCATAATGGCAGATTCCCAGATAAGAACCGGATATGTTGTATAAGTTATCATACCCCATGCTTTGTAAGGCCATTATTGCATTATAGCTCCTTTGGGAAGAACGGCAATGAAGATATACCGGCTTCTCCTTTGGAATTTCATCTACTCTATCTCTTATTTCGCTTAAAGGAATATTAATCGCATTCCTAATGTGCCCTCTTTCAAATTCCCCTTTTTCCCTTACATCTATTATAAAGGCATCATTTTTTACTAGTTCCCTAACCTTAGTTACTGGTACTTGCCTAAATTGTTCATTTAATACATTTAATCCTACTAAAGCTGCATAATTGATTACATCTTTAGCAGTACCAAATAACGGGGCATATGCCAGCTCTAATTCTTTCAAATCTTCTAAGGTACCACCCATTAAAATCATGGTTGCAATGACATCTATTCTCTTGTCCACATTACCCTTTCCTATAGCTTGGGCCCCAAGGATTTTACCCGTTGGGTACTCGTAAATCAACTTAAAATGCATTGGGCTGCTAGCAGGCATTAGCCCTACCTTATCACTTGGCATGATATATACGAAATCATAAGCTATTCCTGCTTCCTTAGCGGTCTTTTCATTTAGTCCTGTAGATGCTGCTTTTAAATCAAATACTTGAACTACAGAAGATCCTATTACTCCGTTGTTCCTATGGGGAATATTATACATATGGTCAGCCGCTGCCCTAGCTTGTCTTTGGGCAGGGCCTGCAAGAGTAAGTCTTGTTTTCCTATGGGTCAAACGGTTGTAGACCTCTATAGCATCTCCTACAGCATATATATCTTTATCATTAGTCAGATAATTATGGTCTACCTTAATTCCCCCGGTTTCACCTATTTCAAGTCCTGCATCTTTTGCCAATCCAACTTCGGGAGCAACCCCAATTGCCAGTACTACAGCCTTTGCCCCTACTTCCTTTCCAGAATTTAGTTCTACTGAATCTGAATTGATTTTCCGAACTCCATCATTTAATATGAGCTGCACTCCTTGATCCATCATTTCCTTATGAAGTATTTGAACCATATCATAATCAAATGGATTCATTATTTGTGCTTGTGCTTCTATTAAGCTAATATTTTTCCCTGCTAGTCGTAAATTTTCTGCCACCTCTACCCCTATGAATCCACCACCAATAATAGCAATATCTTGTATATTATTAACGGTCAAATAATCCTTGAGCTTTTTAATGTCTACCACATTTCTTACGGTAAATACATGGGGAGAATATATACCTTCGATAGTTCTAGGACGTATAGGACTAGCTCCGGGAGATAGTACCAATTTATCGTAGAATTCTTCATACTCTTCCCCAGTTACTAAATTTTTTACTACTATTTTTTTGTCTTGACGATTTATTTTTACCACTTCACTATTGACCCGAGCCTCAATATTATACTGTTTTTTAAATTGTTCAGGACGCATTAGTACCAAACTTTCACTTTTTTCTATCATTCCACTGAGATAAAATGGTAAAGAGCAGTTAGAAAATGAAACATCTGGGCCCTTTTCAAACATAATAACCTGTGCGGATTCGTCAATTCTTCTAACTCTTGCAGCAACCGAAGCTCCACCGGCTACTCCACCGACAATCAATATTTTTTTTCCCATAATATGCCCTCCTCTTGATTTAGTATTATTTTTTGTATAAATTCATCATTAAAATCTAATAAGTTTATACAAATCATAAGGATTTTACCGCCTCAATAATTCATAGTATCTTATATATTATATACCCCCGAGGGGTATGTGACAATAGTAAAAATAGTACTTCTATTGCTTTGATATCTTTATCATTCTAGCCTTTTCATCGGATATCCCTTATTATATACCATAATTATAAAATCATTACAAATGTTCCGATTGCAATAAAGATACCTCCAAGAATTGTTTTCGTAGTAGCTGGTTCCTTTAATATTATAAATGCAAGTATCATTGTAATAACAACACTAAATTTATCCACCGGTACGACCTTCGAGGCTTCTCCTATTTGGAGTGCTTTATAATAAAAAAGCCAAGATAACCCTGTAGCAACTCCTGATAGTGTCAAAAACATCCAACTCTTTTGGCTAATATTAACTATTTGATTCTGTACTCCTGTAATAAATACCATACCCCATGCCATAACTAGAACAACTACTGTCCGTATTGCAGTTGCTAAATTGGAATTTATATCTTCAATCCCTATTTTAGCTAGTATGGATGTAAGGGCAGCAAACACTGCTGATAATAATGCAAATATAAACCACATAATTTTTCCTCCTTNTAAGTTTATATACTTATCACACTATATTAAACATTGAAAATTGTCTAGTTTTAGTTATAATTATGTTAATAGAATAATAATTTTTTATAAAAAACATTTAGGAGTGATTATATGCCAGTTGTTTCTTGTTTATTTTTAAAAATAATTAGTATGGTTGTTTGTGTTATTGCATTTGCCTTTGTATTAGTACAGTTTATAATTATATCTAATATTAAAAAACAAAAATTTTATATCTCTAACGAGGTAGAACCCCATGATTTTAACTTAGTACCAGAAATTAATCAAAATTTAATTAAGGCTATAGAAATTAAACTTCATTCCAAAGGCTTTGTATTTGAAAACGATTACAAAGCAACTATTAAAAATCAAAATCAAATAATTTATTTTAGAAGGTTCATCAATAAAGAAGTATGTGCTTTTGCTAATATTTACTATTCATATGCCACAAGCACTCAACAGATTCAAAACAAGGAAATAGCAACAAAAACTGAAAAATATTCTTTTGATATATTAACAAAATTTACAGATAACACAAGAGTGCTTTCAAAAACTCAAAATGAGCCCATGCTATTCCCTTATGAAAATACTACTATTTTTATCTGTGAAGATATAAATGATATAGAGCATTTAATAGAAGAACATATTACTAAAGTTAAGGAAATGATGCAAACCAAGTATTTGGATGACTCCGATTATTCAAAAAGCATACAAGAATCTACCAGGGAAGCCTCTAAAATGTCCTATGATTTTTGGGTAAAGAATAATCTGCTTTATTATAATTCTGAAGAAAATTATTATTCTTTTACCTATTCTGGAGCTATTAAAGCCTCCCTCAAGTATCAGGCATACAATTTATCCAGAAAGTCCAAAAAGAAAAGTACTTCTTTCGATTATACAATGGAAAGCAAAAAGACAAAAATCAAAAGTAAAACATTTGTTTTTATCAAAACCCTTGATTATTTATTTTTTGTTTTACTATTAATATCCATATTTTTGACTAAGGTTCCATCTGTTAATTTTGCCCAAGTTATGCTCAAGTTAGGACTTTTATTTTTTTCCTTAATTGGAACAATTATAACATCTGCTATTCGACTTTTCTATAAACCTAGGAACAAAGATAAGATTATATAAAAAGGCTGCTTATGTCTTGAAACTAATTTGGGATTTTTTCTTATAAGGCAGTGGCCAATCTATCCCCAACTAAATTAAATCCCTACTTTTAAAAAGTGAAAACCCTAAGAAATATTGAAATGAAGAAATAAAAAAAGAATGGTTAAAACCATTCTTTTTTTGTACAATTGCATTGCCTGGTACCTTTATTTTTTATTTCGGATTACTTTGCCGTTTAGGATTTCTGTATGTTTTCCATATTCTACTGCTACTTTTCCATTTACAAGAACATATTCTATGCCTACTGGATATTGTATCGGATTGATAAAGGTACCCTTATCGTTGATTGTGTCTGGGTTAAATATTGTGATATCTGCGAAGTATCCTTTCTTTAACAGGCCCCTATCTTTCAGGTTCATAGCATCAGCTGCCTTAAATGTAAGCTTTTTAACTGCCTCTTCTAGGGTGATTACTTTTTCTTCACGTACATATTTTCCTAATATTCTTGGGAAGCTACCGTAAAGTCTTGGATGGGGCTTGCCAGGAGCTAATAGCCCATCGGTGCAGGCATTCATTTCTGGACGAGCCATAAATAATTTTACATGGTCTTCTAATCCGTAGAAATCCACCATGCCGACTGCATTTTCTTCTTCCATCAAAAGGTCGAATACTGCGGTATAAGGGTCTAGGTTGCGAAGTTCTGCCAACTGGGTAATACTTAAGCCAACGGCATCTTTGTTCTTTTCTGTGATAACGCTAGTAACAAAGATATTTTCAAACCCCGCAAAGTCTACGAAATTATCCCAGCCATGGATACCGTTCTCCATGTCATAGCGCATTTTTTTACGCATTTCGGGATCTCTTAGCCGTTGGATGACTTTATTGGTACCTCCATCATGAACCCATGGAGGAAGGATTGCCCCTAGCATAGTGCTACCTGCAACGTAGGGGTATTGGTCAAAGCTTACGGTGATGCCTTCCGACTTGGCTTGTTCTAGAAGTTCTAATACAACTTCTATTTTACCCCAATTCTTCTTTCCAGCTACTTTAAAGTGGGACCAGTGGACTCTTACTCCCGACTTCCTGCCTATCTCGATGACTTCCTTCATAGAATCAACAATGGTATCTGCTTCGCTTCTTTGATGAATAACGAATACGCCATCGTACTCAGCAACAATTTTACACATTTCTATGATTTCTTTGCTCTCTGAATAGGCACAGGGAATATAGATAAGTCCTGTGGACAATCCAAAGGCCCCAGCTTCCATCTCTCTATGGGTTATTTTTCTCATTCTTTCGATTTCTCCATCGGTGGGCTGGCGATTATCTAGACCCATGGCTTCCATACGGATATTTCCATGGGGAACCAGATAGCATTGATTAACCCCTGGTTGAGCTTTTTCTATCATCTTTAGATAGTTATCGGTTGTCCCATAGGTCCAATCGATTTCATCACTAACTCCATCAAGTCCTGCAATATTTTTACGCCAGTCTGAAATATATTTTAGGGGGAGAGGTGCCATAGAGACCCCATCTTGTCCTAAAAATTCTGTGGTGATGCCCTGCATTATTTTCGGCATGACCTTTGGACGGAGTATTACATCTAAGTCACTGTGGGAATGGGTGTCAATGAATCCCGGGGCTATTACAAGGCCCTGGGCATTAATCACCCTATCTGCATTTATATCATTGATGAATCCGATTTTTTCTATTTTATCATCTTTTATTAATAAGTCTGCAGTATATGATGGCTGTCCGCTTCCATCAACAATAATTCCATTTTTAATTAAAGTTTTCATACAATCCCTCTTTCAATCAAAGGAAATATCCCTGGTTAGATTAATAATGCCTTCATAACGCCGTAGTAGCACTGACAAACTTTTGTAAGCTGTTCTATTTCTATATATTCATCTACAGTATGGGCTAGACTTTCTAAGGAAGGTCCAATACCTAATGTCTTAATACCAGCTTCTCCTGCATAATGGGAGCCGTTGGTACAGAAATTGTACTGGGTAATCTCAGGATTAAATCCTGCATTCTTTAATTTTGTTAGCACTGCTTGAACCCATGGTTCATCCTTATCATATAGCCATCCTGGGAAGAAACGCTCTCCTTCTATTTTGTTTCCTGTATAACAGATTTCTTCTCCCACCGCATAGGATACTTTTACTTTTAATGCTTTATCCTCCGCCATTAATTTGTCTAATAACTCTTTTATAGGCTTAAGTACGGATTCTTTGGTTTCCCCGACTAATAAACGGCGATCATAGGTTGCACGGCAGTATTCGGGAACCACGGAGGCGCCGGGATATGGGGCGGATTTAATATCTGTAAGCTCTAAAATCCCTTTTCCTAATACAGGATGTTCTGTTGGTACTAGGGTTCTTATGGCATCAATAACTTTATTCATTTTATAAACGGCATTTATACCTTTTTCAGGATTTGCAGAGTGTGCTGGTTTGCCAAAAGTTTCAACTACAATTTCACCGCGGCCTCTTTGACCAATTTTTACATTGAGTTGACTTGCTTCCCCGATGATGACATAGTCTGGTTTAAAATTCTTAGAGATTTCTCTAGCTGCTACCCCTTCGAAACATTCTTCATGGACAACTCCCGCAATCAGAATTTCTCCACCAAAGTCCCGTCTTGTATCTTCTGCAAAATATTTTGCCGCTGCCGTAAAGGCTGAAACTGCTCCCTTCATGTCAGAAGTACCACGGCCATAGAGTTTACCCTCTACTATTTCACCTTTGAATGGATCATATTTCCATTTACTTGGATCGGATACGGGAACTGTATCAATATGTCCATCAAATAATACCTTAGGCCCTGGACGATTTCCCCTGATGACCCCGATAACATTACCATATCTATCATAAGTTACTTCGTCAAATCCATTGGTTTTGCAAAATTCACCGATGGTTTGGGCTGCCTGCCCTTCTTCTCCTGAATAGCTCTTTGCCTGTATCATTTTCTTAGTTAATTCGATGAGTTCTTTTTCCCTATCTATATTAAGCATCTTAATTCCTCCTAAAATTTATCTTTCATAACGGGTAGACTTTCCATTCCATATAACATTTTGGTAATTTTCTTTATCCGTATCCCCTTCTGTAGATATAAAGAGTAAACTTGAGTCTTCATTAAGTCCTAGCTTTCCTTTAATATCTACAAGAGAATCATCTGTTAAAACATTGTATATGCATCCTAAGGTAGCTGCACCGCTTTCCCCGGATACTACTTTTTCATCTCCATCTAAGGGGCTTGCCATGACACGCATCCCGTCCGCTGCTATATAATCTGGGCAAGAAATGAATGCATCCGCATAATCTTTTAGTACATTCCAACCGATAATATTAGGTTCTCCACAAGCAAGTCCTGCCATAATAGTATCCATATGACCTGTCACAAAATGGAGTTTGTCGTCACAAGCTTCCGCCGTACGATAAATGCAATCTGCCTTATTGGGTTCTATGATTATGATTTTTGGCTGAGTGCCCTTGTAGTAGTTTGCAAAAAATCCACAAATTGCACCCGCCATGGAGCCCACACCAGCTTGTAAGAAAATATGGGTAGGCGCTTCCTTTTTAGTTTCTTCTAATTGTTTTACAATTTCATATCCTAAGGTCATATACCCTTGCATAATCCATGTAGGGATATCGGTATACCCTTCCCATGCTGTATCCTGAATTACAATCCAGCCTTTTTCTTTAGCATTTTTGTCTGCAAGACGAACGGCTTCATCGTAGTTCATATCCATAATACTGGCATCGGAGCCCTCTAATAGGATATTATTTAATCTTTCTATGGCGGAACCTTTTGGCATGTAGACTACGGATTTTTGACTTAATTGGTTTGCAGTCCAGGCAACCCCACGGCCATGATTGCCATCGGTGGCTGTAACAAATACCATATCTCCTGTTTTATCTTTTACTTCTTTTGAAACCATTTTTGTCGCTGATAGGTTTTTTATATCTTCCCCGATTTTGTCTGCAATTAGCCGCCCGATGGCATAGGAACCTCCTAATACCTTGAATGCATTTAAACCAAAACGGAAGGATTCATCTTTTACATGTATATTAGATACACCTATTTGTTTAGCTAGGTTTTTTAGCTCAACCAAGGGAGTTTCAGCATATACAGGAAAACTTGCATGGAACGTATGAACCTTTTTTGCCTCATCAAGGTTTAAAAAATCGATGTTGAATTTTTCATTGTTCTTTCTTGGGTAAAATATGCTTTTAAATGTTTCTTTCATGATTCTCCTCTTTTCTATATATTATTAATTAGATTCTTATATCATTATTTATCTTTTGGTAAAATAAGGTTTAATATGATTGCCATCAATGCCACGATAACTATTTCGCTTCCCCCAAAGATTATTTTTATCACTTCGGGACACATTTCGAATGCTCCTGGGGTTCTAGATAATCCAACTGCCAGAGCAACAGAAAGCCCTGCTATGGATAGATTTCTTTGAGTTAGTCCAGCATTAGAGAGCATTCTAACTCCTGTCATGGCTATACTTCCAAATACTGTAATTGTAGCACCTCCAAGGACTGGGAGGGGTATGGTTAAAAATATTCCTGCCAGCTTTGGTATCAGAGCAGTTACCATAATTATTACTGCCGCCACTGTAAATACAATTTTTTCTGTTACATTGGTCGTTACTACAATACCTACATTTTGTCCACAAGTCGCATTGGGAGTTCCCCCAAAGATTGCCCCCAGGGCACTGGAGATATTGTTTCCTATGATACCCCCTGATAATTCTTTATCTGTTGCCTTACGGTTAAAGGCTCCTGCAGTAGTTGCTTCAAATTGACCGATATCTTGGATGGAGTTAATCACAAAGATGATTATCATGGATACAATGCCGCCTAATGAAAAGCTCATACCAAAGTGAAAGGGTCTAGGTAGAGCAATAAAGGCTGCATTGGCTACCCTTGTAAAATCTACCATCCCTAAGGCAAAGGCTAAAATATATCCGACAATCAACCCCAGTAGGGTAGATGATACTTTCATAATACCCTTGCAAAATTGTGAAAAAAACAAGACAGAACCCAGGGTAATAAGAGCGACAATCCATGCTTTAGGAGTTCCATAAAATTCACTGTTTTCTCCCCCTGACATATATTTGACCGCTGTACCATATAGGGATATCCCTACGGTCAGCACAACGGAAGCTGTCACGATGGGTGGGAATAAAAACCTTATCTTTTTAAACCCAAACCCAACCAAGATACCAACTAAGGCCCCTACTAACTGTGCCCCTAATACTCCTGATATTCCCTCTGCCTTTACTATACTTGTAAGAGTAGGAATAAATGCAAACCCACTCCCTATAATGACTGGAAGATTAGAACCAATCCCAAATCTGCCATAGGCATGAATAAGAATTGCTATGGCCGCACATAAAAGTGAGGCCTGCATCATAATAACTAAATCGTCACTACCGATTTCCCCCACAGTTCCAAGGATTGTTGGAACTGTTACACATCCAACAACCATGGCCACCACATGTTGTAGAGCTAATGGAACTGCCTGTCCTATCCCTACCTTTTTTACATCGCTTATCATCCTGCACCCCCTGTTGTTAGTACCATCTATATTAAGTATCCCCATCAGTCATCACGAGTGAAACAAAAACCTTCTCCCTTTCGGGATGACAAGAGATATAATTTATTTTTTATATGCCGTTTTATTAATAGGTAGGGAAAATCTTCTTTGCCCATCCACACGGTATGCCGCATGAGCTGTAGCTGGAGCAGTAGGAATAGAACTGATTTCACCGATTCCCTTTGCACCATATGCAAGCCCCTTAGGATTGTTTTTCTCAATCATAATCACTTCTATTTCTGGTGCCTGGGTTGCCCTTAGAAGTCCCAGGGTTCCATATTTTGTTTTAACGTATCCATCCTCCATAATAAAGTTTTCGCTCACACCATATCCAAGCCCCATGACAACACCACCCTCGATTTGTCCTTGGCAGGCCTTTGGATTGATTACACGGCCAACATCGTGGGCTGCAACTACTTTGATTACTTTTTTATTTTCGTCCATAATCGCTACATGGACAGCATAGCTATAGGCTACATGGCTAATTGGGTTTTTCTTATCAGAGCCCATTTTATCTGTTACACCAATATATTCTCCTTCGAATAATTGACCTTCTAGCTCCTCTAAAGTCTTTGTCTTTAGAACCTCGGCTAACTTCTTTGCAGCTCTTTTTGTAGCTTCCCCTGCAAACAAGGTTTGACGAGAAGCGGTGGTGGTGCCTGAGTTGGGGGTAGTTAAGGTGTCGGCTAGTTCATGAACGATAAGAGATGGATCTAGTCCTGTACTTTCGCAAACCATAGCAAGCATAACATTACCAATTCCCTGACCGATACAAGCTGCAGATGTGAGAATATGCACTTTTCCGTTCTCTATTTTCAAATTACTGCGCCCTACATCCGGAACCCCTACTCCAAGTCCCGCATTTTTCATAGCCCCTGCTATACCTGCATAAGGATTAGATTCAAAAACATCTTTTACATCTTCTAAACACTCCACAAAGGCTGTATCTTCCCCTGCAATTTGTCCATTAGGTAATTCGTGCCCTGGACGGATTGCATTTTTGTATCTAAATTCCCAAGGGGATATACCTACCTTTTCAGCTAACTCATTGATATTTTGTTCCTGGGCAAAACAACTTTGGGTTACGCCAAATCCTCTAAAAGCCCCACCGGGAACATTATTGGTATACACACAAATTCCATTCACCTCTAGATTTTGGAAGTTATATGGACCTCCAAGATGAGTACAGGCTCTTTGTAATACAGGACCGCCTAAACTGGCATAGGCACCGCAATCTGAAATGATAGTTGCTTTAGTTGCTGTAATAATCCCATTTTCGTCACAGGCAGTGGTAATATCTATCTCCATAGCATGTCGTTTCGTATGGATATTAAGGCTTTCTTGTCTTGAGAATTTAACTTTTACAGGTTTCTTAGTGATGTAAGCCATTAATGCGGCATGGTGTTGTACGCTCATATCCTCCTTACCACCAAATCCACCCCCAACCAATTTGGTTTGACAGCGAACTAGTTCCGGAGCAATGTTTAGCATTCTGGCAATTTCCCTTTGCTCGTCGTATACAGATTGAGAAGCTGTGTACATGAGCACACCATCTCCATCTGGAATTCCAATGGCACATTCTGGCTCCATGAATGCATGGTCTGTCATTGGCACAGAGTAGTGATTGGTAACAACATATTTTGAGTTTTTGATTACTTCTTCTGCATTACCTCTAGTAATCCTTTCTTTAGCAAGAATATTACCTTTGGAATGCAGTCTTGGAGCATCTTCTTTCATTGCTTCTTGAGGATTAGTCAGGGGGATTAATTCCTCATAATCCACTTCAACCAAGGCTAAAATTTCATCCAGGGTTTCTCTTTTAGTGGAGGCTACTAAAACAATTGCGTCTCCAATATATCTCGTGGTATCTCCCTTGGCAATGAGCACGTCCCAGTCGGGAACTATATGACCAGTTTTATTAAATGGAACATCCTGTGCTGTTAAAATGCGAACGCAATCCTGATGGGCTAGGGCCTTATCCAGTCTAATGTCCTTAACAATTGCCCTAGGGTATCGGCTACGGAGAGCCTTAGCATAAATCATGCCTTCCACTGTAATATCATCCACATATTTTCCTGTCCCCAGCACCTTTTCCTTTGCGTCAATTCTTCCTAGATGTTCACCTACTTTACCGTTTCCCCTTTCTTCAGGTATGGGCAAGTTTTCTCTAAACATCTTAGCCGATAAAAGAATAGCATCTTCGATTTTTGTATAGCCCGTGCAGCGGCAGATATTACCTATAATAGCCTTTTTAACATCTTCTTTTGTAGGTTCTAAATTGGTATCTAATAAAGCCTTAGCAGAGATTACCATCCCCGGAATACAAAATCCGCATTGTACAGCCCCGGTATCTCCAAAAGCATAGGCATATACGTTTTTTTCCCTATCATTTAATCCTTCTACAGTTGTAACAGATTTACCATCCAGTTTGGATAAGGTAAAAATGCAAGCCTTTGCCTTTTTACCATCTACGATAACCGTACAAGTACCACAGGCCCCCTCACTACACCCATCTTTTGCTGAGGTTAATCCTAAGTCATAGCGTAAAAAATCCAACAGTTTTTTGTCCTCTTCCCTTTGATACTCCTTGCCGTTTACTTTGATGTTATACATTTTATGTCGTCCCCCTTAGTTAGTATATATATCTACCTTGTCTCTCTTTTACAATAGTACCTCCCCTAACAACCAATGTCCCATTAACAAATACAGTTTTTGCCTGACCCTTTACCTTAAAACCCTCATATGGGGTGTAATCCACATTTTGGAGCTGATTATCGGCAGTGATTATCCCTTCATAATAGGGAGAAAAAATGACGATATCGGCATCGCTACCCACTTCAAGAATCCCCTTTTTAGGATACATTCCATAAAGTTTAGCGGGATTAGTGGATAGGAGTTCACACATTCTTGAAACATCTATAAGACCCTTATCCACCAGATGTGTGTAAATAAGCTGCGGCCTATGTTCCACCCCTGGAGCTCCGTTAGGAATCTTACGAAAGTCTGAGCTGCCTAATTCTTTGTTTTCCTTGAAATTAAAACTGCAGTGGTCTGTTGCTATGGTATTAATTTCTCCATCGATAATGGCATCGATTAATGCCTGATTATCCTTTTCTTTTCTTAGGGGTGGTGAAATGACATACTTTGCCCCCTCGAAATTTTCCAATTCATAATGCTTATCCTCTAAAAACAAGTATTGTGGACAGGTTTCCACGGTTATTTCTTGGTTTCTTTTTCTAGCATTCCTTATTTCATTAAGCCCAAGTCGGGAGCTTAAATGAACAATATTAACCGGATAATCCACCAGAGAACTTATATAAACTAAACGATTGATTGCCTCTGCTTCTACATAGTCCGGCCTAGATTTGGGGTGAGCGCTTGGTGTCATCTCACCAGCTTCTATTCTATCTTTAGTCAATGCATTGATTAAGGCACCATTTTCACAATGCACTCCCAACACTCCGCCAATTTCTTTTACTTTTTTTAGACACTCCAAGATTTCACTATCATTGGAAAGTAGATTATCATATGCCATATACATTTTAAAGGAAGTAACCCCCAAGTTCGGCATAGTATTCATTTCTTCTTTCACTTTATCATTCCAATCGGTGATTGCCATATGGAACCTAAAGTTACAGGAGCTTTTATCTTTGGCTTTAAGCATCCAAATGTCATAGGCTTCTTTTAAAGTTTGATTTTTTTCTTGAGTAGCAAAGTCTACAATGGTTGTAGTACCACCGATTACCGCTGCCTTTGTACCACTAACAAAATCATCTGCTGTATTGATGACTCCGGTATACATATCAAAATGAGTATGTCCATCTATGAATCCCGGAAAAACCAAGCAGTCGGTAGCATCGTAGACTTCATCATTCTTAGTTGTCTTGATGGAGGGTGCAATCTCTTTGATTTTATTATCTTCTATGGCGATATCTGCCTTATATGTCCCCTCAGGACTTACTAAGATACCATTTTTTATTATCTTCAAGCCTATCATCCTCCCAATTCTTGCAAAAATCTGTAGATAAAACACTACAAAATACTAAGTTGCCAATAGCCCACCTAATATAAAATATAAGATGCGTTGTTTACAGGTAAGGCTGTTGTTCTTTGATTGCTTGTACAAAACTTTGTATAATCTGTGGGGCATCCTTTAGTTCACATTCTTTTACTTCCCCGTTGTACCTATATACTACCAAGTCTTCTATCATCGCAAAGCCCTGATTTGTACTTTCTTTTAATTCTTTTTTTCCTGAAAACAATGTCAGCCTATCTTTATATGGTGTACATTTATCCGGGCAGAATATATAACAATTTCCGCATTCATTACAATAATCATCAATATGAAGCATACGTTTTACACCTTCTACCATTAAGGTAGTGTTAGCACGATTTGGGCATACATTTACGCAGCTTCCGCAGGTTACCTTACATTCCATTCTTACATTTTTATTTTCGTCAAACGATACTAAGATTTTCTTGCGGGACACTTCTGATTTTCTATAGTTTTTATCAGAGATTGCTTCTTTTGCAAGTTCTTCTAACTTAGATACATTAACTACTTGATCTAATGGAAAATGACATGCATCTAAAAGAGTTGCAAGCTTTTTTATCACATTGTATCCGGTTGGTTTTAACAAGATAGTCGCCACTGTAATTGGCCATATTCCAGTATCAAATATTTTTTGAATATTATTAGCATCGGCCCCTCCGGAAAAGGACATGGGCAATCTGCCATCGAAATCCTTTGCTAACTTTGCCGCTAGATTGATGGTCAATGGATACAATGCCTTGCCTGACATATACATATCTTCCCCAGGTAGTTCATTCTTTTTCACCTTTACATGGAAGGTATTAGATAGCTTAACTCCGAAGGTCAAGCCATTTTCCCTAGCAAGTTCCTGCATTTTTTTAATTAAAATAACAGCATCTGGGTATTGTAAATCGCTTTCAAAACCGCCTTTTTCAAAGATCATGTAGTCATAGCCCATATCGTCCATAGTTTTCCTTACAAAATCATAACCTAACAAGGTTGGATTGCATTTTAGATAGGTATTAATCTTTTTACTAATTAATAAATGGGTAATGATTCCTTCGATTTCGTCACTGGGGCAGCCATGCATGGTGGACAAAGTAATGGAGTTGCAAATCTTTGATGAAATAGATTTAATATACTCTTCATCAATGTTTTTGAATTCATCCACATTATTAAGAGCCCATGTTTCACATTCTCTCCAGGCTTCAGTATCCCTAGCATCCTTTAACCCTTCTATAAAATCATCGATTTTCTTTGACTTGATTCCTTCTAAGTTGTACCCAACGGATGTATTGAAAATGAACTTGTCAGGATCCCCGAATCCATATTCTTTTGAAATAAGTTTAATTGCATAATAACCTTTGATATACTCTTCGATGGCTTGAGATACATACAACTCTGTAGACCACTCTACGTTATAAGCTTCATCATCTGCACGGATACAGGGCTTGTCCACATGTAAATCGTGGCCGTCTAATATTTGAACAGTTTTAAGTTCGAAGAATCTACTCCCCCCTACATAGGCTGCAACTAAGTTTTGAGCCAATTGTGTGTGGGGTCCGGCTGCCGGTCCAAAAGGATTTTCTAATGGGTTTCCAAATAAATTTAATTCCCTATTTCCATCATGGGTGTAAAGATTGCCCACCCCAAAAACAGTATTGTATTTTTCTTTTTCAAACATAATTCTTTCCATAATTTTATGAAAAGGTATCTGTACCATTACATCACTCATTTTCCCAGTCCTCTCTAGCATTATCGTTTGTCATTAATCCTTTGCCATAAATCCTTTGCTTGTTTTCTGCTTTCCTTCATTACTTCTTCCTTATTTATATGAAGAAGCTTTCTATCTTTCATAAGAATCTCACCGTTACAAATGGTAGTTGTGACCAAAGAACCATTCATTCCAAATAAAATATGAGAATTTAGGTTGTTTTCGTCCATCGGAGTTAGAGGGTCATAATCCACGAATATAATATCTGCCCCGTACCCTTCTTTGATTTTTCCTAAAGGGGTTGCAAAGAAACGATTAGCAATTTTAGCGTTATTTTCAAATAACATGGTTGGAATTTCGCCCCAGGCACAATTTGGATCTTTGTGTAGATGCTTTTGAAGGATATTGGCTACCTTGTAGCTTTCTATCATATCGTTGGTATACCCATCGGTTCCAAGCCCTACTGATACTCCTTTAGCAAAAATCTTCAGTACATCCGGGGCACCAACGGCATTTCCCATATTACTTTCGGGATTATGAACCACCATGGTGTCCGTTTCTTTTAGAATATCTAACTCTTTATCCTCAACATAGATACAATGACCTGCCACCGTCTTAGGTCCAAGGATACCCATGGAGTTTAACCGTTCCACAGTACGAACGCCGTACTTTGTAAGACTATCCTCCACATCATCCATTCCTTCTGCTATATGCACATGGTATCCTGCATTTTCTGGGTTTTGTTCTACCACATACCTAAGGGTTTCNTCGCTTAGGGTAAAGCTGGCATGAAGGCCCATGATACCTTTTATCATGTCAGAGGTATCTTTATTTGCATAATTTATGAAATCCACATTTTCCTTTACTGCTTTCTTCATTTCTTCTTGACCATTTCGATCACTTACCTCATAACAAAGACAGGCGCGAATTTTGTATTCTTTTGCAATTTGGGCCAATTCCATTAGGCTGCCTTTTGTTTTTTTGTAGCTAGCATGGTGGTCAAAGACCGTAGTCACACCGTTTTCTATACAATTTAAAAACGTTACCTGGGCACTAATTCTATCATTTTCTAAGGTTAGGTGATTGTCTAAATTCCACCATAAACCCTCAAGGATATCTAAAAAATTTTTTGGGTTGTGATTTTTGATACTTAATCCTCTAGCCAATGAGGAATAGATATGATTATGAACATTTATAAGTCCTGGCATAATCACTTGGTTCTTTGCATCTATGATTTTTGCCTGGGGGTATTTTTCCTTTAATGCTTCAAAGGTACCTACTTCTCTAATTAGATTACCTTCAAAGAAGACTCCACCTCTCGGAATATAGGGCACCTTGGGATCTCTAGTAAATACTTTTCCATTTCCTATTAGATACATCATTATGTCCTTTCTAATCAGGGATGTTTAATAAATTCATTAAGTCGTAAGGGGTATCCACATCCGCCAATTCGTATTTATTATTTGCTTGTACAATAACTATGTTCTCCTTATGGGCTTTGATTACATCCAAACCTCTTTGCCCAGGCATTAAATTTTTTAGTTCTTCATAATATCGATTTGGAAACAACACTGGATTGCCAACCAAGTCATGATACCCAAGTCTCACCACCGAAGTCGGATGCTGATTAAACATATGGTACATCTTCCTTAAAGAATCTATGGTTCTTAGGGGCTGGTCACAAGTAACAAGCATACACCCCTTGGTATTGGTAATATGCTCCATACCTACTCGTATGGTATCCCGCTGTCTAGGAAAGTCATGCAAAATACAAACAACAGGATAATTTTTAGCAAGTTCCCTAATTTCTATATATCTGGTTACTAGTATTACTTCTTTGAATAAATCAAAGGGAATTTGATCTAGTACCCGTTCAACTAGAGTTCTTCCATGAAAATCTGCTAATAATTTGTTATCGCCGAACCTAGTACTGGCCCCACTGGCCATAATAATGCAACTTACATCAAATGCTTGTTTGTTTTTTTTCATGCTTTCACCATATAAAAACTTCCTTTATATTCGATTAAGTCGATTTCCCCATAAATAAGTCTAAGCTTTCTTTTTATTTCCTTAATACCATCTTCCTTAACACGGATGGTTTCTAATAAGCCTCCATCCTTCATTAGAAAGATATTATCACAATAGGATAGGGCGAAATTAGGATCATGCATGGTTATTAATGCCATCTTATTATGAAGGATTAATATTTCTTTTAGTTTTTGAAGGATGATATGTCTTACTACGAAGTCCATTGCGCTATCTGGTTCATCTAGCAATAAAAGACTGGCATCTTGTACGATAGCCCTAGCAATGATTACAAGTTGCTTTTGCCCCTCACTTAAGGTCAAATAATCTTTATTCAAAAATTTTTCTATACCTAATTCTTTTGCAATATCTATCACTTTTAATTCTTGGTGTTTATCAATTTGCTCAAAGGTTCCTAGATGTGGATTTAATCCCATTAGTATTAAGTCCTTAACTCCAATAGAATAGGTTACATCCGTTCGTTGTGAGATATATCCAATACTTTTTGCTTTTTCCTTGACCCCAAGGGTTGGAATGGATGCACCATTAAGCAGTATATTTCCTTCTGTTTTTATAAGTCCAAGAATCCCTTTTAATAGGGTTGTCTTTCCACATCCATTCCTTCCTAAGAGGGCATTGAATTCTTTTGTGCCCATGGTTAGGCCTATGTTTTTTACAATATGCCTTTTTTTATAAAATACATCTAGGTTCCTTATTTCAAGCTCATTTCTCATACAAGATGCTCCTTTCTCATCATTAAATAAATTAAAACAGGAGCACCAATGAAGCTTGTGCAAATACTAATTGGAATTTCACTAGCAGAAATACTTCTTGCAATTATATCTGATATCAGCAGCAAAGAGCTTCCTATAAGCCCAGATATCATCCACACCCTACTTGAATTACGTTTTACGATTAACCGAGAAAGATGGGGCCCTATTAAACCGATAAAACTAACTAAGCCACTAACCGAGACAATGGAAGCAACTGCAATACTGCATAACATTAAGATGATGGGGCGAATTCTTTTTATATTTACACCTAAGGCTCTAGCTTCATCATCTTTTAGTGATAATATCTCAATTTGACGTCTGTATAATATAAGAAAGAATAGTGCTATTAGGGTTATTGGTATAACCAGCCTAACCTTAGAGGCAGTTATGGTATTGAAACCTCCCATCATCCAAAACTCAATCGATGCCAGCTGCCTTTCCGGGTCCGCTGCCATCTTTAGAAACATGATAGCCGATTGTGCAAGGGCATTGACTGCAATACCGCTTAATACAAAACTTGCCAGGCTTTTTTGATTGGATTTAGATGCAATCAAAAGGGACATACCTAGAGCAAGAATTGCCCCAATAAATGCTGATGCCATAGTGACATAAAATCCACCACCAAGAGCTACAATAGAAAATGCAGCCCCTGCACTTGCCCCGGAACTTACCCCTATGATTTCCGGTGCCGCTAGGGGATTTTTGAAAATCGTCTGCAATATGCTCCCCACATAAGCTAGGGTAAATCCTGCTAACATGACTAATATGGTACGTGGAAGTCTAAGGTTAAAAAATACATTCATTTTCATGGGGGATGCGGTTCGGGTTAAAACTCTAAATATATCCCCCGTGTTCATTTCATATCTTCCAACCCTAAAGGATATGATACATAAGAATCCTAAAAGAACAGAAAATCCGAAAATACCATTGCGAGGACCTTTATTCATTGACATTAACTTCTATATTGTAGAATGTTGAATAAAATTCCTGCACATCTAAGTTGAATTCCTCATTGGAATACTTATCGGGATAAAGGACACTGGCCATCCACAAAGAACCTAAAACTGAAGAAGGAACCGGGGAATCCCAAGCTTCTATATTATTTGGTATGACTTCTACAGCCTTGTTTTTAACTGCCTTTATATCCCTTATGGCCGTATCATTTAGTACGTCATCCTTGCTATACTCTGCTTCCGATGCAAGGATAATAACATCCGGATCCCATTTGAGTAATTGTTCATAGGATACATTTACCCAATAAGAATCTTCAATCTCAGTGGCTACATTCTTTCCTCTAGCTAAGGTTATTAATGTATCTTGGTACATCTTAGATCCGGCGGTATTTAGAAATTCGCTATTACCCCCAAGATACACGGTTTTTTCATCTATCCCATCTAAGAGGGTGCCTAACTTCTTTGTGTATCTGTCGATTGCTTCAACCAATCTGTCTCCACGGTCTATAGTATTGGTAGCTTTCGAGATAATTGCAATCATTTCATTAATCAGGTCACTATTTTCCGGGTTAACGGCAATAACCTTAATTCCAAGTTCTTCTAAGGCTTCGATATTATCTTTTAATTTTACGGGAAGAATAACCAAATCCGGTTCTAGTTCCAAAACCATTTCCATGTTTAATTCTTTCATTGTCCCTACATTGGGGCGTTGCAATAACCTTGGAGCCGCTAGTTTGTATATGGGCCGTTTTTCCGGTTTGTTTTCAATTCCAACTATTTGATCCTGTAAATCTAATGCAATGAGTAGGGATGTTGATATATAATATCCACTTACAATTCTTTCGGGTTCCTCTTCGATGGTAACTTCTCTGCCCAACTGATCTGTAATGATGAGTGGGTATGAAGTATTTTCGGTTTCAACCTCTCCCTTTTTTGAAGGAGCTAAGCAGCCCCCTAAAAAAAGTATAATTACCAATGTAAATGCTAAAATCGTTTTTTTCATATACAACCTCCTAGAATAGATAATTATGTTTTGACAATATTATTTCCTTATCTATTATTATTCAAAGCTATTTGTTATTATTTATAAATTGTCCTATCTTTTATTCTGCTTTGGCAATAACTTCAACTTCTACCAAAACACCTTTTGGAAGTTCCCTCACTGCCACGCAGGAACGAGCCGGTTTTCCAGTAAAATATTCTGCATATACTTCATTAAATGCTGCAAAGTTCCCCATATCGGATAAAAAACAAGTGGTTTTAAATACATCTTCAAGGGAGGACTTGGCCTCTTCTAAAACAGCATGTAAGTTTTTCATTACCTGATGTGTCTGTTCCCTAATTCCACCTTCTACTACGGCACCACTTACAGGGTCTAAGGGTATTTGTCCAGATGTATAGAGTATTCCATTTACTATTATCGCTTGTGAGTATGGGCCTATAGCNGCCGGAGCCTTTGTTGTATTGATTTTTTGCATAATAAATTCCCCTTTTTATATAATATTTTGTTGTTTTAGTTACAAACTGATTATATCACTGAAATATTTTTCAGTCAATCCAAGTTCACATTATTATATTTCAGTCAATTTTCTTATAATTCACTTATTAAACAATTAAAAAGAAGGACTATGGATAGACTGTATAAAGTCCATTCATATTCCTTCTTTAGATAAATCCTAGGTCAAAGCTTTTCACCTTGACCCATCATCTTCTTTTTGCTTAAATGCTCTTAAATGCATATATACCGTATTTTTGCTTACCTCCATTAATTGAGATACCTTTATTACAGCATCCTTTAAACCAAAAATCCCTTGTTCATACAAAACCCCTACTATTTCTTTATTTTTAAGATTGTTAGATATTCTTTCATCAGACATCACCTGATGAAATGCTTCAGAGTAGGCTTCTTCAATTAAGGTATCTACATCAACTGCAAAATTTTCATTCATTATAGAACCTGCTGTTTTATCTAACATTTTGAAAACAGGAAATACTTCCGAAAAAGGCGTATCTGCATAAAAATTAATACAGATTAACCCAATAATGCGATGTTTTTCTCCATATACACTAATGGTCGTTGAATAAAGGGGATTTCCTTTTTTGTTTTTTGACTCATAAGAAATATAGCCGTCTAAATTTTCCTCTTTAATCTTATTTAACATATTAAGGGCTAAGTCCGTAATAGGCGCCCCTAATTTTCTTCCTGTGTGATGTCCATTGATAATCTTAATGACTGAGGCTTCATAATCCTCTAGACTATGCAGTACAAATTCGAAGCCCTCTCCTAAGTAATCAGCCAATCCATCTAAAAAACATCTATAGGAATTTAATATGATTCTATCCGTAGCCGTTAGTTTAATATTTTTTTTCTGCATTTTATCACCGTCATTTTCTTTTTTATATGATACCAAGAGATTGTTAATAAGGCAATACTTAATATATATTTCATTCCTCGGATATAGTTCATAATTTCACTGACACATTATCCAAAATATGATATGGTAATATTGATTATAATACTCCTGCTTTAGCAAAATCCAGTGGAAATAAGGGGGACATCATGAAATTTGATATTAAATATTTTATTGCTTTTATTATGTTATTTTTAACAGAAGTTTTTATAGCTCTTTATGTTCATGATACTATTGTCCGCCCATTTATAGGGGATATTTTGGTCATAATATTAATCTATTGTTTTATCAAGTCTTTTCTTAAGGCAGAGGCTAAATTGTTACCGTTGTTTATATTTGCATTCGCGGTTATAGTCGAAATTCTTCAATACTTTAACATAGTACATCTTTTGGGCCTACAAGACCACACTATAATAAAAATCATAATTGGCTCAGTGTTTGATATAAAAGATGTCCTCTGCTATTTTATAGGAATGGTTATTTTATTTATTTACCAATATAAAAAAGCGTGCAAGATTTGCACGCATCCATAAACTATGGTTAGACAACACTAAAGCATATTTTGATAATTATATAAATCATCATTATAATTTTAAGAATGCTAAGACTATTAACAAGATGCCACTTAACCATGATAGATTAAATGGGAGTTTCCCTGCAATTTTATTACCTATATAGCCCCCTAGCATAATCGCTATAATACCGGTAACAAGGGAGGCTATAAAGACAACAATTCCATTCATATTTCCAAGGACAGTCCCGAATCCAACTACTAGTCCATCCAATGATAATGCAATTGCCAAAGAAGTCGCCTCCTTTGACGAAATTGTCCTTGAAGAGTCAATATCAGCCTCTTCTGGGTTTGCGTACAAGTTCAATATAAATTTAAGGTTAAATGCCGAAAATTCTATTTCCTTATTAAAATTATTATACCTTCTTATTACTGACTTTATAATGCTATCTAATAGTTTTATAATACCTAATACAAATAAAATAATAAAGCAAACTATTGCCGTAAGCCAATCGGGAATATACTGTTTAATTAAGGTGCCTATTATAAGCGATATTCCTAGCATGGTGCTGCATATAGTATTAATAATCTGAACAGATAGCATCGGTATTTTGATTTTGTTACTCCCATAAGCAAAACTAGCTACAAATGCATCCATAGATAATGCTGAGGTGAGTATAATTGCCTCTAAAATTGTAATTAAACTAATTTTCAACTGATACACCTCCTATTGCCACTTGTAATTTCATTATATTATTTGCTACAAAATTTGTGACAATATGGAGGTGTCCTTTAGTTTTATATTACATAATTAACAATACTTCATTGGTTTCTTTTAATTCATTTACAGATATAAAATTAGTTTCTAACTTAGTTCCATTAAGATATGTTTCTTTTATTCCTTTTTGACTACCATTTTCATTTTTAACCAATATATTTAATTTCTTTCCTCTGAAGTTTTTGTAAATCGAAATCTCCTTCCAGTCCGATGGTATACAAGGGTCAATAGTGATTCCATCTAAACTAGGTTTCATTCCTAATATTCCTTCTACACATCCTACCATAACTGTAGAAGCTGTACCCGTTAGCCAATGCACATGGGCACGACCCTCATAAGGACTATCTTTTCCTTCTATAAACTGACCATGGGCATAAGGTTCTAACTTTCTTACTTCCGCTTTATCATTCATACTAGCAGGATTACATTTTTTATAATATTCATATGCCCTGTTTCCATTCCCCACCATTGTTTCTGCCAATATAATCCAGCCCTGTGGTTGAGAAAATATCCCCCCATTTTCCTTCGTACAAGGGTTAAATAGAAGCATTAATGCCCCATCGAAGGCATGATTTTTATAAGGTGGATACATAACCATTACCCCATACTCAGTATTTAAGATATTATAAACATTATCAAGAGCTAGTTTTGCTTGGTTTTCATCGGCAAATCCACTAATTATGGACCAACTTTGGGGATTAAGCCACATACTTGCTTCCTTATCATTCTTAGAACCAACAACTATACCATCTTCTCTTATGCCTCTTATGAATCTATCCTCTTCCCAACAATATGTATGAATAGCATTTCCTAATTCTTCTTGAATTTTTTCTAGATAGTCTACATAATCCTTATCTTCTTTTCCGATTGCAAAATCTTTCAAAATCCTAATAGCGTAGTAAAGTTGAAGGGCCACAAAGGTTGATTCTCCTTTTGGTCCCATTCTTAAGCAATCATTCCAATCTGCATGCAGTCCTGCTGGCATTCCATGGGTACCTAATCTTTCCATGCTAAAATTAATAGCTCGTTTTAAATGCTCATACACTGTTCCTACCCCTTTATTAGCAAAGGGAATCACTTCATCTATAAAATTGCGATTGCCACTTTCATTAACATATTTTAGGATTGTCGGAAATAGCCATAATGCATCGTCCGCCCTATAAAAAGGATGTCCCGTTTCTTTAACATATTCGGGGTCATCAGGGGTGTTTTCATGACCTGCATTATGATTAAATTTAACAAGTGGGAGTCCTCCCCCATTATCAACTTGTGCCGACAACATGAAACGAATCTTATTTGCTGCAAGTTCTGGGTCTAAGTGAATAATACCCTGTATATCTTGTACTGTATCCCTATAGCCATATCCATTTCTAAGGCCACAATATATAAAAGATGCTGCCCTTGACCAAATGAATGTTATAAAACACTGATAAGAATTCCATGTATTTATCATATTATTGAAATTTTCATCAGGAGTTTTAATTTGGAGATTATCTAGTTTTCCATGCCAATGGTCTTTTAGTTCTTTTAATTCTTCTTCTATAATGTTTAAATTACTATATAAATTCATTATTTTATCTGCTTCCTCACTACCGTAAGCCCCTAGTAAAAAAGCCAATTCCTTAGTTTCTCCCGGCATTAAGTCAACATCAATCTGCAATACTCCACAGGAATTTGTATTATAGTTTAGGGAATTACTGCATTGGCCATTAACTACTTCTATGGGATTGGAATAATTTCTATATTCCCCTATAAAGGTATCCCTATCCCCGTTATAAGCACATACAGGAAAACCAACTGCCCCAAAAAACCTTTGACCCCCAGTAGCTCCATTGGTATTGGTGTTGTTTTTCTTTACATATTCATTGATATGCTGAATGATTTTATTGTTTTTATATTCGGTCCTTGAGATAAACTGAGTATATTGTAAATTCACACTATCTTGTTCATAATTATCGTCATTGGTAAATTCTACAGAACCGAATATTGATAATTTCCTTTCCTTGCTATCATTATTAGTAATTTGGAGTCTCCATACTTCATAAGTCTTATCAAGGGGAACATAGTATAGAGTCTTTGTTTCGATATTGTCATATCTCGCAAGCATATTTGTATATGCTGTTCCATGGTGACATTCACTTTGATAGTTTTCCAAATCCTTTCCTACGGGCTGCCAGGAAGTACTCCAGTAATCTTTACTATCTTTATCCCTTATGTATATGTATCTTCCTGGTTGATCCATATCAATAGAATTGAATCTATATCTTAGGATTCTTCCATTTGCTCCTGATTTTACAAAGCTGTATCCACCTGCATTGTTGGAAATAATCGCTCCATATTCCGGAGAACCTAAGTAGTTTACCCATGGAGCCGGGGTATCGGGTTTAGTAATTATGTATTCCTTATTGTTCTCATCAAAATATCCATACTTCATAATTTATCTCCCCCTTGGTAAGTTATCCATAAGTTTAATTTATCTAAAATTAAAGCAATATGTATGTTAATTATAAAGTAACGTGTATTAATATTCAAGTCTTATCCATAAGTAATTTAAAGTCTTAAAAAGACTTATTATGTCCTTTAATAAGTCTTTTTAAGATGTTTTTTTAAATTAAGTAGCTGCTTTAAATGCTATGCTTTACCCGTTCTCTTTCTTCTGCTCTTTTTCCATCATTCCATCTATCTAAGTCTCCCACTAAATACCCCGTAATGCGGCGTATTCTTTCAAAGTATATATTATCTTCACCATCATGTCGTCCACATTGTGGGCATTCATTATCTAAAATTCCATTATAACCACATATAGGATCCCTATCTACAGGATGATTAATAGAGCCGTAGCCCACCCCTGCCTCAGCCATTGCCCTAACTATTACTTCAAAGGCATCTAAGTTTTTTAATGGATCTCCATCTAATTCCACATAGGTAATATGTCCTCCATTACATAATTCATGATAGGGAGCCTCAATTTGGATTTTATCATATGCTGAAATTGAGTAATATACAGGTACATGGAAGGAGTTTGTATAATAATCCCTATTGGTCACCCCATCGATAATTCCAAATCGACTTTTATCGATAGCTGTGAATCTCCCTGATAACCCCTCTGCCGGAGAAGCAATAAGTGAAAAATTTAGCCCGAATTTTTCACTTGCCTCATCCATACGTTTCCTCATATGGGCAACGATTTCTAATCCTAGTTCTTGAGCCTTTTGAGATTCTCCATGGTGTTTTCCTATAAGGGCTTTTAGTGTTTCAGCTAAACCAATGAATCCCATGGTTAATGTTCCATGCTTAATTATTTCTCTAATCTCATCGTCCCTTTTTAGGTTTTCAGAATCAATCCAAATTTTTTGTCCCATTAAAAATGGAAAGTTTTTAGCCTTCTTTTTAGCTTGAATTTCAAACCTTTCTAATAATTGTGCTATGACCAAATCAATGGTTCCATCTAGTTTTTCAAAAAAAGTATTTATATTTTTCTTTGAAGTTATTGCAATATAAGGAAGGTTAATAGAGGTAAAGCTTAAATTCCCCCTACCATATGTAATCTCGCGGGTAGAATCGTAATTATTAGCTGCCACCCTAGTTCTACAGCCCATATAGGCTACTTCCCCTTCTGTTCCGTATTTATCATAATACACCTTATTAAATGGAGCATCTAAAAAACTAAAATTAGGAAAAAGACGCTTTGCACTTACCCTGCAAGCTAATTTAAACAAATCATAATTAGGGTCTTCTTTCTCATAAGAAACACCTTTTTTGATTTTAAATATGGATATGGGAAATATCGGAGTTTCCCCATTTCCAAGACCCCTTTCCGCCGCTAATAAAAAGTTTTTAGAAACCATTCGTCCTTCGGGGGATATATCCGTTCCAAAGTTGATGCTACTAAAAGGAACTTGTGCTCCTGCTCTTGAATAGTGATAGGTAAGACTTTGAAATTATCTCTGTCTTTTCCCCCACTCCGCACCGCACGTGAGCCTTTCAGCTCATGCGGCGCTCCATCAAATTAAATCAAACTAAGAAATTGAACCTTATGATTACTTTTAACTTTACCAGTTTGAATTAACCTGACTTGAGGCCATCCCTCCACAGTTTATTATCACTGCTTCGTAGGTACTGTGCCTCTACTCTCACTTAGATTAAGACATGTTTAGCATATGCTTTTCCATGTCAACGTTTCACAGACGATAATATCTCCACGCTCTAAGCTTTCCACGTTCCTGTGTCTCTATCCTTACATATGGACTTAGGTTCCTTCTATATACCTGTTATAAGCCTCTTGAGCTAACCCCCTATAAGGGTTAATGGTCTTTCATAATGCACTATCTTACTCAACCACTTATAACGCTCGACTTGGCGAGCTATGTGCATTTCTACACACTATACTATAGGCATTTTATTTCGAAGGTTCGTCGTTGCTTTGCAAAGGCAAATCCTAACCATATCCGTTTTATGGACTCCCAGTCTATAGGCTACATCGCTTACCTCTAAGCGACTTTCGTGTTTAACTTACGGTAGCTCTCAACTGACTTCACCGAGCTTCTAACATCGAGTTTATTATCTAACTCTTTGCTAGTCGGAGTATTAGAGGTGCATTTCAAGGCGTTACCCTATCATTCTACATCTCAAGACACAAGTTCTAATCCCTTGGGCCAACTTTTCATTAGCCAACGTGTCGCACATGCATTGTATTAAGATTATGTATAAAACCTTCCATAGCTTGAAAAGTCCTTTCATCAACCTCCCTTGCCGCATGCTTTGAAGCAAACTTTTGGGCTTTTACTACTAATTCTTCTTGATTGTATGCTTCAAGTTTTTCTTTAATTAACTCAAGCTCTACAAGAATGTATTCAGATTTCATTTCTAATTGAGGATTAATTCCTGTTTTATGAATTGCTACTTTTGTACATTCTTCTACAACCTCTTTCGCTTTATCAAAGGGCACCTCTAATAAGAATTCCAAGGCCTTGCATAAATTGGATTTATATAATTTAATATATGATTTTTCTACCCCTTTTGCCAGTCCATAGTCAAAATTAGGAATGGATTGCCCCCCATGCATGTCATTTTGGTTGCTTTGGATAGCAATGGCTGCTAAGGCCGCATAACTAGAGATATCTTGAGGTTCTCTTAAATAGCCGTGACCTGTAGAAAATCCATTCTTAAATAATTTGACTATATCAATTTGACAGCAGGTCATTGTTAAAGTTAAAAAATCCATATCGTGTATATGAATTTTCCCATCTTGATGAGCCTTGGAATGGTCCGCATTTAATACATGTAGATGATAAAATTCTTTTGCCCCTTCCGAACCATATTTTAACATTGCACCCATAGCTGTATTTCCATCTACATTTGCATTTTCCCTCATTAAATTGTTTTCTTCTGCTTCTTCATATGTAATTCCATGATAAGTTTTCATTAGCCTTGTTTGGCTTTCTCTTGTTCTTGTTCTCGCAGCCCTATATAAAATATAAGATTTAGCCGTTTTAGCATGGCCCTTTTCAATCAATACTTTCTCCACGCCATCTTGTATGGTCTCCACATCTGGAAGATCATTTCGTGGAAAAGTGTTTACTATATATTCTATAACATCTCTGCTTAATTCTTTAGCAGTTTGATAATTATGTCCTCCAACTGCCATAGCCGCTTTATAAATTGCTGTTGCAATCTTTTCTTCATTAAATTCTACAATTCTACCATCGCGTTTTCTGATTTGCATTAACATAATTGTCCCCCTATTTCATTTGCTTTGCATCTAATAATCTCGTAAGTTCATCCATAAATGTATTGATATCTTTAAATTGCCTATATACAGAGGCAAATCTAACATAGGCAACCTCATCAATAACCTTAAGTTTTTCCATTACTAATTCCCCTATTTGAGCACTACTAATTTCTTTATTTAAAGTATTTAATATGGTATTTTCTATATCATCTACGATTTCTTCCATCTGCTGTACCGAAATATTTCTTTTATTACATGATTTAACGATACCGTTTAGTATCTTATTTCTATCAAATAGTTCTCTTATTCCACCTTTTTTAATTACCATTATAGGTATGGTTTCTATCTTTTCGTATGTGGTAAATCGTTTTTCACATTTTTCGCATTGCCTCCTCCTCCTGATACAGTTATTTTCCTCAGATGGTCTTGAATCAATTACTTTAATATATTCACTATTACAAAAAGGGCATCGCATTAATTTCCTCCTTATATAACAACATTTTGTGTTTTATTAAAGTATAAAACACAAAATGTTGTTGGTCAAATGCTTTTTTATTTTTATTATAGTCATTTTTCACTATTAATAATCTGATTCTATTAGTACATCATCCCCCACTACATCTACTAAAATAATATCCTCCCCTATTTTTCTTATCCGACCCCAAGAGATTTGATATTCCATATCCTTTCCAAAGAACCCCAAGACCCTTCCAGGCCCCGGTACTATAATTTTTTTAATTCTTCCCTCATTTAAATCTACCTCAATATCGCATATGTAGCCCAAACGCGACCCATCTATTGTACTAATAACTTCTTTTTGCTTCATATCGTAAATTCTAACCAAAGTATTCACCTCCTATATCATTATTATAATTATATTCATGCCCCAGCAAATATAAAACGCACTATGATACAAATCCCATAGTGCGTTTTATATTTGTGCTTTTATATTATTTATAAGTGCTATTATATATACTTTCTCATATGTTTAAGGGCTGTTTTTTCTAATCTTGAAACCTGCGCCTGTGAAATACCTATTTCATCTGCTACCTCCATTTGGGTTTTCCCTTCAAAAAATCTAAGGGAAAGGATATGCTTTTCCCTGTCATTTAATCTTTTCATTGCCTCATTTAAAGCAATGTTTTCAAGCCATATTTCATCCTGACTTTTATCGTCACTTACTTGGTCCATGATATAAAGGGCATCTCCCCCATCATGATAAACTGGCTCAAATAGTGATATAGGATCTTGTATTGCATCTAGAGCAAAAACAACATCTTCCTTGGGAAGACCTAACTCCTTTGCAATCTCTGTGATAGTAGGTTCTTTAGAATTTTTGTTAATTAACCTTTCTTTGGCTTGCAAAGCCTTATATGCCGTATCGCGGAGAGATCTACTAACCCTTATTGAATTATTGTCCCTTAGGTATCTTCTTATTTCCCCTATAATCATGGGCACTGCATAGGTTGAAAAACGAACATTTTGTGTTATATCAAAATTATCTATGGCTTTCATTAGACCTATACAGCCCACCTGGAATAAATCATCCACATGTTCTCCTCTATTATTAAATCTTTGAATTACACTTAAAACCAATCTAAGATTTCCCCTAATATATGCTTCTCTTGCTTCCCTATCTCCTTCTAAGATTCTCTTAAATAATTTATCTTTTTCTTCATTACTAAGAATAGGTAATTTTGAAGTATTTACACCGCATATCTCTACCTTGTTGATTGCCATGCCGTTCCCTCCAGTATTATAAAATTACATCTACTAAAAATGATTACCAGAGAAAACTAATTTATACATATAGGTCAGTTCATTCTATTTATTTCCTTTTTTAATCTGCATATGATTTTTTTCTCTAATCTTGAAATATAAGACTGAGAAATCCCCAACATATCCGCAACTTCCTTTTGAGTTTTTTCCTTTCCCTCACTAGTTAATCCAAATCTAAGTTCGACTATTTCTTTTTCCCTATTTGATAACTTATTCATAGCCCTTTTGAGCAAATCCTTATCCACTTCATCCTCTATACTTCTATAAATAATGTCTGGGTCGGTTCCTAGTATATCGGAAAGAAGCAATTCATTTCCATCCCAATCCACATTTAAAGGTTCGTCTATAGAAATTTCTGTTTTTAGTTTATTTGTTCTTCTAAGATACATAAGTATTTCATTTTCTATGCATCTTGAGGCGTAGGTAGCCAATTTAATCTTTTTATCCGGTTTAAAGGTATTGATTGCCTTTATAAGCCCTATTGTACCGATAGATATTAAATCTTCCACCCCTATTCCAGTATTTTCGAACTTTCTAGCTATATATACCACCAATCTAAGATTCCTTTCTATGAGCACTGATTTTACATGTAAGTCATCTTCCCCTCCTAGTTGATTAATCAAAAGGTCTTCTTCATCCCTATTTAGGGGTGGAGGCAATACTTCATTTCCTCCTATATAATATATAGAATCCTCTTTTCTTAACCCTAATAAATCCAATAGGTGGTGACAAAAATACTGAAATTTAAGTTTAAATCCATATAATATATTCACTTGTTCTCCCCCTAATTTATATAATTTATGCAATCTTATGAAGTACATCAGGATGAAGCAGGGCTTGATATTTATTGTCTTGTGAAAGTCTTTGGTTATATATGCCTATAACTATATCTTTTAAAACTGTACAAGTATTATCCTGCTCTATAATTTCAACCTGATCAGGTCTAAACCCTAAAAGCATTCCATTAGGCATACCTAAGCTGGAAAAAGGTATCATTCTTATTTTAGAACCTATAGATGTTTGTGTAATAGAGTGAAAAAGCAAGTTTAAGTCATTTTCTTTTTTTTCATTAAACAATTCCCTGATGTTATCGGGTAAGAATCCTTTTACAGTTGAAAATTCAATTACGATAACGGGGCTTTGGCTAAAAGGGTCATATAGTGCATTACCAGTATCTAGAAGTGCAGTTGCATCTATTTTCATCCCCTCAAAATAAACTTTAATCGGGTAAACGATTCCTTCCTTATTAGAAACCTTTCTAATCCAAAACCATATTAACTTTATAAAAGCATAGGATAAGATACAAGATACAATCAGTAACACTATGGGGAAATTATCTATATTAAATCTAAGGACATCTTCGATGACCTTACTAATATTCAAATAATAAAACAAGGCAATCCCTGCCCCTCCGAGAGCAAATGCCGTACCGTGAAATAAGATAAAAATTTTAATTAGCTGTTTAAAGGACTTAGGTTTATAAGTAAGCATTAGGGGAATCATTGGGAGCAATACAATGCTAATCATATTATAGGTATTCCTAAATATAGGGATAAAAATCATCAAACAATATAAAAGTGCCCCAATAAATGCTCCACCTAATAATCTTTTATATGTTACTTTTTGCTTAATCATTTTACTTACAATCCATAAAATGAAATAATCCATAACGAAATTAAGCAAAAACAAAATATCTGCATATATTTCTATCTGAAATGGCTGCTTCATACCTATAATCCCCCCATTTATAATGCTGTATATTCTATATATACTAATTTGCATTCCATATATACCTTCAATTCAATATTTTGCAAAACTGTCTCTTAAAATCAGATTTTAAATACTAAATCCTTTTCCTTTATCCATTATATACAATCTGTAAACCACTTTTTGTAAAAACATCTGAATATTAAAAAAAAGATATGACCTTAATCATATCTTTTTTAATATTATTTTCTTCTTCTCTGTAGAAAAATAGGAATATCTATAAAACTGGATTCATCCATCTTGTCCGAAACAATATGTGTGTTTTTAACTTCCTCCTTGGGAAGCGTATTTAATGTATTGGTACTTTCTATTTTTTGAGCCTTTATTGCCTTGGAAAAATCATTTTCAAAACCCGTAGCTATGACCGTAACGATTACCTCATCCCCTAGATCATCATTGATAGTAGTACCAAATATAATTTCTGCTTCGGGGTCTACTGATTCCCGAATAAGATTCGCAGCTTCATTGGCTTCTAGTAATCCTAGGCTTGAACCCCCACTAATATTAATTAGAACACCCTTTGCTCCATCAATACTGGTATCAAGTAATGGACTATGGATGGCTGCTTTTGCTGCCATTTCGGTTTTGTTCTCTCCTGTTGCTCGTCCAATTCCCATATGGGCGATTCCCTTATCGGACATAATCGTTCTTACATCCGCAAAGTCAAGATTAATAATCCCCGGGTTAGAAATCAAATCTGAAATCCCCTGTACCCCTTGGCGTAGCACCTCATCAGCTTTTTTGAATGCATCAATCATTGTTGTCTTCTTATCGATGATATGTAAGAGCTTATCATTAGGAATAATCACTAAAGTATCAACATTTTGTTTTAACTCTGATATTCCATTCTCTGCATTAGCCATTCTCTTACGACCTTCGAATCCAAAAGGTTTTGTAACGACACCTACAGTAAGTATGCCTTCGTCCTTTGCAATTTTTGCAATAACAGGGGCCGCCCCTGTGCCGGTTCCTCCACCCATTCCTGCAGTGACAAAAATCATATCAGCACCTTTTATGGACTCTAAAATTTCTTCCCGGCTTTCCTCTGCAGACTTATTTCCAATCTCGGGATTGGCACCAGCTCCTAATCCTCTAGTTACCTTTTCGCCTATTTGTATCTTAGTCGTAGCTTTCGAACGACCTAATGCCTGTCGATCTGTATTTACAGTGATAAATTCAACACCTTTTAAATCCTCTTCTATCATTCGATCAACAGCGTTGTTACCGCCACCACCTACACCAATTACCTTAATCTGTGCTACATGGTCCTGTGTCATGTCAAATTCCAGCACCGCAAATCCCCCTTCTCTAATCATTGGATACTTATTATGATTATACACTAAAGCATTAATTTTTTCTATTATAATTTATCCTAAGTAAATATTTTGATAATATCTAGTTCTAAAGATTAATTTAGTATAGTATAGATTAAATTTGTAATCTTTTTATACCATATGTCTATAATAAAGGTTTTTTTACTTATATTCAATAATAAAATGCCTTTAAATTAATTTTCTATGTAAGTGGCGAAAAAACTGCCCTACCTTTATCAATATTAATCAAATCTACTTTACCCATATCATATACATCCATGATTTGAATCAACCATTGAATCTTCTTGTCAAATTGCTCCATCCCGCCAATAGATACATCTAGCCTTTTTACGTATATATGAATATCTCTAAAGTCGCTTATATCAACCTTTACTACATCTTGTAATATATTATATTTTATCATCATCTGTGCCATAGTTGCTACCACATCTAAAGATATTTGATTGTTAACAGGAATCACTTGCCCTACTTTAAAAGAATCAAATACCAATCCCTGAACTATAGGGAGATTTTTTTTATAGGTTTCGCAGGTTTCTAAGACTCGTCCATCTTTATCTATATAAAGATATGTCCCTAAATAAGGAACATATCCTATGGGTTTTCTTTCATTGATTTTAACCTCTATCGTATTAGGCCAATGAATAGATATCTGAACCATTTCTATATAGGAATCGTCTAAAAGGGCTTTATATGCCTTGTCTTTTTTGAATAAAAATATATTTTCCCCCACCTTAATACCCATCTTTTCAATAATCTCTTCTTTCGAATAGTGTTCATTTCCATGTAGTAGTATTTGCCTTATTGAAAAGACTGGAGAGATAAATATGGCTAGCATAAAAATCACAATTAAAATAATTAGAATTAAAAACCTCATGGTTTTTGGCTGTTTTTTATAATTTTTAATTGCAATAGTTTTTCCCATAGTTTTCACCCTTGTATTTTAATCTAAAAGCTTTTTTGTATTTTCGCCCCTAGTGAATTTAAATCCTTATCTATTTGCTCATATCCCCTAATGATATGCTTAGCACCTTCAACTACCGTAATCCCTTCTGAAATAAGACCCGCTATAATTAATGCAGCCCCACCTCTTAAATCCTTAGCACATACGGTAGTTCCCGTAAGATCTTTAACACCCTTGATGATTGCTGTTCGCCCTTCTAAGGTTATATCTGCTCCCATTCTTATAAGTTCTTCCGCATGTTTATACCTTGATTCAAAAACAGTTTCTGTAATAATGCTTGTGCCCCTGGCAACTGTAAGTATAGCCATCATTTGGGCCTGCATATCTGTTGGAAATCCGGGATATGGCTGGGTACGGATAATATCTAAACTTTTTAATTGTTTTGGTGCCTTCAAATATATGCTATCTTTTTCTTCTATAATCCTACATCCAATTTCTCTTAATTTGGACGTAATCGCTTGGATATGGTTGGCGTCAACGTTTGTAAGCTGAACCTCTCCACCGGTAATTGCCGCTGCCGCAAGATAGGTCCCTACTACAATTCTATCGGGAATAACCTTATGCTCTACCTTTTTTAAGGACTTTATCCCTTCAATGTAAATTACATCGGTTGATGCTCCTGATACCTTAGCGCCCATACCGTTTAAAAAATTTTGCAAATCCTTGATTTCTGGTTCCTTTGCAGCATTATAAATAGTTGTTGTTCCTTCAGCTAAGACAGCCGCTAACATAATATTTTCAGTTGCTCCCACGCTAGGAAAATCCAAATGAATTTTGGAGCCAACTAATTTTGGAGCTTCACAAATAATAAAACCATGTTCTTCTTTAATTTGAACTCCTAGTTTTTTTAATGCCTTTAGGTGTAAATCGATGGGTCTAGGGCCTAATGGGCACCCACCAGGATATGAAATAACAATTTTTTTGCATCTTCCCAGAATAGAACCAAGTAAAACAATAGAAGAACGCATTTCCCTAACCAAATCTTCGGGAACTTCATAAGAGGAAATTGTTGTAGAATCAACGATTAAGGTTTTATCATCCCATCTTACATTGCACCCAATACTTTCAAGAATGCGAATCATGGTAAACACATCCAGTATTTGAGGACAGTCCTGTATATAACTAATATCCCCATTTAAAACGGTTGCAGCAATAATAGGAAGAACCGCGTTTTTCCCTCCTTGGACGCGGAGCCTTCCCTCTAACCGTCTTCCACCATCTATATAAAATTTGCCCATAAAGAAAGACACCTCCTGAAACTGTCAGGTAAGCCTATATATAAATATAGTATGCATAAGATTAGAAATTGTGACTGAGAGTAAGCATTCTATCAAGCTTCAGGAGAAAAGGGTTATTATTTATTTAATTTAGAATATCTAGATATATTGAGTAATATACCCATAGCCGCCATAGTAAATAATAAGGAAGAGCCTCCGTAGCTTATAAAGGGAAGGGGCATTCCTGTTGTCGGTATGGTTTTGGTAATAACTGCAACATTAATTAATACTTGTATTCCTATCATACATACTATACCTATGGAAACTAAGGAGCCGAATAAATCAGGAGCATTCATGGAAACTTTAATTCCTCTCCAGATTAAAACTAAAAATAAGGACAACAATACTGCTGCTCCTATAAGACCTAGTTCCTCACAAACAATTGCAAATATTATATCATTATGGGCTTCAGGTATAAACCCAAGCTTTTGCCGACTTTCCCCTAATCCTAGACCAAATAACCCCCCCGAACCCACAGCATATAGGGATTGAATAGGCTGATAGCCTTTTCCCGTAGGGTCAATCCAAGGATCCTTCCAAATTTGTATTCTACTTAATCTATAGGCAAATTGAGGGAGCATAACAGCAACTGCACCAAATGCAGCAACCGGTATAGCAAATACAAAAAAGTACCAAACCTTGGGACTGGCAACAAAGAGCATAGCTACTCCTATGAACAAAACCACAATGGCAGTACTTAAGTTTGCAATACCAATCAAAACCACAGGAACTGCAATAAAGATAAGATAAAATAAAAGTCCCGTAAACTTTTTTAGCTTATTATGATTGTAAACTATTAGAAATGCTAAAAAGAATATAAGGGTGAGTTTTGCAAGCTCAGATGGCTGAAACCCTACAGTTCCAAATCCAAACCATCTTTTTTGTCCCTTAACTTCCTTACCTAAAAACAATACCAATACCAAAAGAACTTGGGAAATAAGATATAAAGGTACTGCCCATATTTTTAAGTTCTTATAATCATAGTTCATCATAAAAATCATGGCACAAAATCCAATCATAGACCATAATATTTGTCTTTTTAGAAAGTGGTACATATCATTATAATTATTTAAGGCATAGTAATAACTGGAGCTAAAAATCATTATTACCCCAAATAGAACCAGCAAACATACCGTAAATAAAATGGTGAAGTCACATTGAGTTCTTTTTATTTTTTTTCTTTGGTGTTTTTTGGATGCCGCAATATCCACTATATTCACCCTCTCAAGGCATAAACCGCCTGCTTAAATAAATTACCTCTTTCCTCATAACTTTCAAACATATCCCAACTGGCACAAGCAGGAGAAAGTAAAACATTATCCCCCTCAACTGCCAAATTCTTAGCTAAAACCACTGCCTCCCCTATGGAAGATACCCTCTTGATACTATAAAAGCCTTTTTCATTAGCGGTGCGAATAATTTTATCAGAAGTTTCCCCTAGAACGATTAAGGTTTTAACCTTATCCCCAAACTCATCTATCCATTGGGAAAAATCAGCTCCTTTATCCATTCCCCCTCCGATTAAAACAGTAGGAACTTTCATAGACCTAATGCCAGTAATGGCAGCATCCACATTGGTCGCCTTAGAATCGTTATAATATTCTACCCCATCTATCTTATCCACATATTCAATTCTATGCTCTACGCCTTTAAATTTTGTGAGAACTTCCTTAATCATTTTAACAGGTACCCCAATACAGCTGGCAATTGCCACCGCTGCTAAAGTATTCTCAATATTGTGATTTCCAAATATTCGCATTTCATCAATATCACAAATAGCTGTATCCTCACCAAAAAGTTTCAACCATATTTTATTATCTTTTAAAAATACCCCTGTATTTAATTCCTTTTTTCTACTAAAGGATACCACCATTGCCTTTGACTTGCTTTTCATTTTCTTGCATATTTCATCATCTTCATTAAGTATACAAAAATCACTTTGATCTTGGTTTTCAAAAATTCTTTCCTTTGTAGCGATATAATTTTCGAATGTCTTATNTCTATTTAAGTGATCAGGAGTAATATTTAATACTGCACTTATCTTGGGTTTAAATCTATGTATTGTTTCTAATTGAAAACTACTGATTTCCGCGACAACATAGCTTTCTCTTTTGATATTTCCTACCTGCTCAGTAAATGGAGTACCGATATTACCCACAATAAATGCATGGGAATTATATCTTTTCATAATCTCCCCTACCAGTGTTGTTGTGGTCGTTTTTCCATTGGTACCTGTAATAGCAATGATTGGGGCAGGACATAGGGAATATGCAAGTTCTACTTCCGACCATATGGGTATGTTAAGTTTTTCTGCCTCTTTTATAAATTTTAAATCCGTAGGCACCCCAGGACTTAATATAATTAAATCTTGGCAATGTATGATTTCTGTGGGATCTTCCCCAAGTATCATTTCTATTCCCATTTGCTCTAATACTTTTATCTCACCTTCTAAAGTAGTAATCAATTGGTCTTTCGTTTTCATATCTTGAATTTTTACCCTTGCTCCTAATCTTCGACATAGCTTAGCTGAATTTATTCCACTTCTTGCCATACCGATAATGAGTATTTTTTTCTTCTGCCATATCATACTGCTATTCCTCCACTTTATGAAATTACTTAAATCCCCAAGCCCAAAAGTCCTACTAGGCACATAATTGCCGTAGTAATACAAAAGACAGAAACTACTTTAGTTTCACTCCACCCAGATAATTCAAAATGATGATGAATAGGGGCCATTTTAAAAATCCGCTCCCGAGTCATTTTAAAATAACCTACTTGCAGCATTACTGAAATAGCTTCTATCAAATATATGATTCCAACAATAGCAATAAATATAGGTATTTTAAGGATAAACGCCGTAGCTACGACAAATCCCCCTAATGCTAAGGAGCCCGTATCCCCCATAAAAACTTTTGCGGGATGGGAATTAAAAAGTAAGAATCCAAGTAAACTCCCAACAACTGCAGCCCCTATAGGCAAAATGCTACTGTTTTCTCCCCAGCTTACAATGGTAAAAAAAGTGGCAATTAATACTGTAACACTAGAAGCTAAACCATCTAAACCATCGGTCAAATTCACTCCATTTACCGTACCTAACATAGTAACAACTAAAAAAGGTATAAACCACCATATACCAAGCTCCATTTCCTTCCCCCCCGAAAAGGGGATAAGGGTTTTTGTTCCAATACCTGATATATATAAAATATAGTATGCAAAGCTCCCTGTTATAATGAGTTGCGCTATTATTTTTTGGTATGCCCTTAGACCTAAAGATCGTTTCATAACTACTTTAATGAAATCATCTATAAATCCAATAACGCCGAATCCTAAGGTAACTAGTAGAACCGCTATTCCATCTGTATTACCCTTTATAAATAGTAAAGAAGTAAGTAAAATACTTATAAGAATTATTATTCCACCCATGGTCGGGGTTCCTGCTTTTTTAAAATGGCTTTTTGGCCCGTCATCCCTTACATACTGTCCAAGTTTTAGTCTGCTTAAAAAGGGAATCAAAATGGGGCTTAATATCAAATTAATCAAAAATGAAATAAGTGCCGCATATATTGCTCCTTTATCCATAATGTTACTTCACCTCTTTTAGTTTTTCTACCGTTTCCTCTAGATGTATTCCTCTTGATGCCTTAAACAATACCATATCCTGATAGGCAATAAAGTCTTCTAGGTATCTCCAAAGTTCCTGCTGAGTTGAAAACATTTTTACCTTATTATTACTCATACCATCATCAATAGCTCCACGGATAATATGTTTTGCCTCATTTCCTATACAAAATAAATAATCTATGTCCCTTTTGGCTACATATTTTCCTACTTCCTCATGGGCCTGGGATGAAAAGCTGCCCATTTCCAACATATCTCCTAATATAGCAATCTTTCTCTTTCCTTCATTTGATTCACTGAGTACATCAATAGCTGCTTTCATAGACTGTGGGCTTGCATTATAGGCATCATCAATAATATAAATTCCCTTTTTCGTTTTGGATATATCCATTCTCATTCCAGAAGCCTTATATTTAAGAAGGCCATTTATTATTTCCTGTATGGTTAATCCCAATTTAAGCCCAATAGCAAAAGCAACAAGAGCATTATAAACCATATGTTTCCCTGGAGAGGGTATATGTATTGGAATTTCTTGATTATCAAAAACAACTACCGCATCTATCCCGGTTATTCCTTTTTGATGTATATCTTTTGCATAAATATTGTTATGGGTTCCTAATCCAAAATATATTGTATTAAAGGGGCTTTTACTATTTAGATTTATAAGTAAATTATCGTCCCCATTAAGTACTGCTATACCTTCTTTTGGAACATAATCAAATATTTCACTTTTAGCTTTTAAAATTCCTTCTCTGCTGCCCAAATTTTCAATATGAGACACACCTATGTTTGTAATGATTGCTATATCAGGCTTTGCAATCCTGCTAAGATTATGAATTTCTCCAAAATGATTCATACCCATTTCAATGATTGCTGCTTCATGATGTCCATTTAATCTAAAAACTGTTAAAGGTACCCCTATTTCATTGTTAAAATTCCCTTGAGTCTTTAATATGTTATAGCGTTCACCAATTACGGATGCAATCATATCCTTTGTACTAGTCTTTCCAACACTTCCTGTTATAGCAATAACCGGAATAGGAAAAAGCGAACGATAAAATGCCGCTAAATCCATCAGGGCTTCTTTGGTATCTTCTACTACTATTAATCCTTTATCATTTGGAACTATTACATCCTCCCTGTTGCTGATACAAATTTTGGCCCCCTTATCAAATGCCTGTGGAATAAAATTATGTCCATCGAATTTTTCACCTGAAAGGGCAACAAACAAATCCCCTTCTGAAATTTTTCTTGTATCCGTAGCTATCTCCTTTATAATTATATCCCCAGCATTTTCTAGATTATCATTTAAAATCAGCCTACCATTTACTGCAGTAACAATCTCACTTAATTTTATTGCAACCATATGAATTATCCTCCTGAAGAATTGCTCTTACCTCTTCGGCGTCGTCAAAATGATGAACTTTATCTTTGATAATTTGATAGTTTTCATGGCCTTTTCCTGCGATTAATACTATATCATTTTCACTTGCATTATGGATTGCTTTTTTAATTGCTTTTTTCCTATCTGCTATCTTTTCATAAGGGCAATCCGTTTCCCTTATACCCTCTTCTATCTCATTGATTATTGCTTCTGGTTCTTCAGATCTTGGGTTATCGGAGGTAATAATGCAATAATCAGAGTAAATCCCTGCTATTTTCCCCATAATGGGTCGCTTACTTTTATCCCTATCTCCTCCGCAGCCGAATACGGTTATAATTTTCCTTTTTGCAAACTCTCTAATGGATTTAAGTACATTTTCTAATCCGTCTGGGGCATGGGCATAATCTACTATTATGCTAAAGCCTGAATTGCTTTGTATGGTTTGAACCCGCCCTGGGACTCCCTTCATGTTTTCCAGAGCAGTTTTAATCACCATTACAGGAATTCCTAAATAATAAGCAGAAGCAATGGCTCCTAGAGCATTATATATATTAAATCTTCCAATGGTATTTAGTTTAAATCTAATAGCTTCATTATCAATGTTAACTGTAAACTGAATTCCCCTAGAGCTCATCTGAATATCATAGGCCCTAAAATCTACTTCCTTTTCAATTCCAAAAGTTATAATCTTACAATTTGATTGCCTTATAATTTCTTCGGCATGGGGATCATCCCTATTAATAATTCCGTATTTACACTTTTTGAAAAGTTTCCCCTTGGCATTTCTATAGTTTTCCATGGTTTTATGGAAATCCAGGTGATCTAAGGTAAGATTTGTAAAGATTCCTACTTCAAAATTACAAGCAGCTACCCTATCCAATTCAAGAGCGTGGGATGAAACCTCCATTATAATGTGGGTTGCATCTTCTTTATTCATTTGAGAGAACAAGGACTGCAAATCTAAGGATTCTGGTGTTGTCCTTTCTGCTTCGACAGCCCTTTCCCCGATTCGGTTTTCGATGGTTCCAATAATTCCAACCTTATAATTGTGTTCTTCTAATATTTTCCCGATTAAAAACGTCGTGGTGGTTTTACCGTTGGTTCCTGTAACCCCTATTAATTGAATATTATTTGTGGGATATTTATAAAATGCTGCTCCAATGTAAGACATTGCTTTTCTTGTATTGCTTACTTTAATAACCGTAATATCCCTTGGGATGTCTTTAACTTCCTTTTGGACTATAAGGGCTACTGCCCCCCTTTTAATAGAATCAAACGCATAATTATGCCCATCCACCTTGAATCCCTTAATACAAATAAAGAGAGTATCCCCTCCCACTTGTCTTGAATCATAGGCGATGGAACCTATTTCAACATCAGCATTTCCTTGCAGTATTTCATAATCTATATCCTGTAATAAGTCTTTAAGCCTCATATTATCCTCCTAGTTCTTAGGAATTATTACCGCATTATTATAACATACTGATTTATAAAGAACCAACAACAAACACCATTTTTATAGGAAGCAGAAATAAATTACTCACTGGTATAAATAATTACTTTACTCTTTGGATTAACTTCTTCCCCTACAAGTGGGAATTGGTCTTTTATTTTTTTGCCATTTCCTATTAATTCATTGCCTAGATTAATCTTTTTCAATTCCTTTACTGCTTCATTGACTTCTTTATTTATAAGATTAGGTACAATGACCTTTTCTATTTCATCCATTTTTAATTCTTTTTCTGTGTATTTTGCTTCAATATTTAAATAAGGAAGTATATTTTCTAAAACTTCCTTCATAACAGGTCCCGCCACTGTCCCTCCATAGTAGATGCCCTGGGGTTCGTCTATAATTATCAATGCCATAACCTGCGGATTTTCTGCGGGAGCAAAGGCAAGAAAGGATGCGATATACTTTTTACTGCTTCTGGGTAATTTTTCTGAAGTGGCAGTTTTACCACCTATGCGAAAACCTGGAATGTAGGTTTTGTTTCCTGTTCCTTCTGCAACTACACTTTCTAATATCTTTTTCATAGTTTCAGAGGTTTCCTTAGATATTACTTGTTTCCCTTTTTCAAATGAAATTTCTTTAATCACTTTTCCTTCTTCATCTATAATTTTAGATGCAAAATGGGGGGTTATAAGATATCCTCCGTTGACTGCTGCAGAAGATGCTCTTAGAAGTTGCAGCGGTGTTATCTGAAATGACTGTCCAAAAGACATTGTAGCAAGTTCCACGGGACCTATTTTCTTTAAATCATGCATAATGCCTACTGCTTCCCCTGGCACATCTATCCCCGTTTTTTCATTAAAACCAAATAACTTCATGTATTGATAAAATTTCTTAGCACCCACTCTTTCTGCTGTTACCATAAAAACAGGGTTGCAGGAATTTTGTACCCCTTGAAGAAATGTCTCTGATCCATGGGCCCTTGGATATCTCCAACACTTAATCATTCTCCCACCCACAGTATGATAACCCTTGCAATGAAAAGGTGAATTTATATCTATTACTTTTTCCTCCAGCCCCATAGTTGAGGTCATAATTTTAAAGGTGGAACCTGGCTCATATGTATCATTGATGGCGAAATTACGCCACATTGTGTTTAATTTCTTATATTGATCTTCAGTATTTAGGTGGTCCCATATTTCATTTAACGATGGATCATTAATAGTAAAAGGTTCGTTTAAGTCATAATCCGGTTTATTTGCCATGGCATATATTTCACCATTTTGTGGATTTAAAATTATTATACTTCCCCTTTTTGCACTTTTTGCCTTTACTGCTTTATCTAAGGCTTGCTCCGCATACTGCTGGATGGTTAAATCAATGGTGGTTACTAAATGGTTACCTGGAACAGGTTCTATCCTTTTTTCGGAGCTGCCTTCTATTTTTCTTCCCTTTCCATCGGTTTCCATTAGAATTTTTCCGGGGCTACCTTTTAAATATTCATCATATTTCACTTCTAATCCTATAATACCCTGATTATCTTTTCCGACAAATCCTATGACATGAGAGGCTAGGTTACTATAAGGATAATATCTTTTAGAGTCTTCATCTATTTTTACCCCAGGCAGATTTAACTTTCTTATTTCATCGGCTACTTCTTTATCGACTTTTGATTGAATCCTTTCAAGGGCAAGTACCTTTGCAACCTTTTTCCTTACAAATTCATACTCCAAATCAAGCTTCTTAGAAAGTACCCTAGAAACTTCTTCTTCATCTTCAATCTGTGCATGGATTACCCCTATGGTAGTCACCGTAGCACTTTTTGCCAGCTCTATTCCGTTTCTATCATAGATGGTGCCCCTTTGGGGGGATATAAGCCTGTCTCTTGTATGTTGTTCATAGGCTAATTCCTGAAGAAAATCCCCCTCCGCAATCTGTAAATAGGCTATTCTAAGTATCAATCCTATGATTGATATTGTAAATACGAACAAAAAAAATAATAGTTTCTGCTTCATTTTTACGGTCGGCTTAATCATATTATTCCCCCATAATTGTATAGACTATTATTATCATTCTATTTCAATCATGGGGGCATTATTCTATCTTTTGTGCTTATTCTGTGATTTCATGGTCTATCTTCTCTTCTGTATTTTCCTCATTGCTTTCTGAAAGATATAATTTAATGGTTGTACCTTGTGGAAGCATTGTTCCCGGTTTGGGGAACTGCTCCTTTATGATATTTCCTATACCAATGCCTTCATAGCTTAGTCCCTTAATAGTAAGGTCCATATCCACCTCTAAAAGGTTTAATCCTTTATAATCTGGCAATTCCACATTTGATGTTTTTTCAATTTCTTCCGTTGTAGAAGGTTCTATTCCCATATAAGGCAAAACATTTTGGAATATTTCCTTGGCTACAGGAGCTGCTGTTCCACTTCCTTCAGAATAATATTTTGTTTCATCTAAAAGCACCAGCACAATAATCTGTGGGTTTTCTACAGGGGCATATCCAATAAAAGAAAGGACATATTTCCCTTCTTCCCTAGGTAACTTTTCCGCCGTTCCCGTTTTTCCACCAATCCTATATCCTTCTACCTTTGCCTTTTTACCTGTCCCACCATCAACGACAGATTCTAAATAGTTTCTGAGCACTTGGGAACTTTCCTTAGAGATAACTTTCCTTTTTAGAATAGGGGTTGTTTCGTTTATTGCGCTGCCATCCTCAGAAACAATTTGCTTAACAATATATGGCTGCATTAAATTTCCCCCATTTATAACAGCTGCAAATCCATTGAGCATTTGGATAGGGGTTACGTTAAAGGATTGACCAAAAGAACTGGTAGCTAATTCTACCGGTCTTAAGCCATCCAGATTATGCAAAATTCCCAGGGCTTCTCCCGGCAAATCAATTCCTGTTAATTCTCCAAAGCCAAACAACTTTTGGTAATGATAAAAAATATCCGGTCCCATTTTTTCTGCAATATCCATCATGGCAATATTACAGGAATTAGCCAAAACTTCTTCTAGGGTCTGTACCCCGTGCCCAGATGTCTTCCAACATCCTATATTCCGCCCGTATACATTTTTATGCCCCAAACATTCAAAGGTGTCATTTATCGAGATTATATTTTCTTCTAAGGCAGCTGCAAGTACCAAAGGCTTAAATGTGGAGCCCGGTTCATATGTATCGCTTACGTTGTAATTTCGCCAAATCTTATTTAATCTTTCTAACTTTTGTTTATCATTTAAATCTTTCCAATCCTTATTTCCATCATATTCACTTAGGTCATTATATTTATTAGGATTGTAGGCTGGATATGCAGTCATTGCCAGTATCTCACCGGTATTAGGATTCATAACAATCACTGAAGCATTCTTAGGCTGATGCTCATGAATCGCCTTTTCCAAAGCTGTTTCTGCAAAATGCTGGATTGTTTCATCTATGGTTAGTACAATTGTATTTCCCTGTTTAGCAGGGATATTTTCTTCCGTAATGTACTTACCTTCCTTTAGCATGGGAAATACCCGACCGGGGATTCCATTAAGCCGTTGATCATATTGTTGCTCTATACCATATTGGGCTTCTTTATTCCTATTAACAAATCCCAGTATATGAGAAGCCGATTCGTTTTTTAAATAATTTCTAACCGAATCCTCTTCTAACCACACCCCTTTTAATTCTTCCTCTTTAATCTTTTGCGCCATATCGACTTTTATTTGCTTGGCAATCACTTCATACCTAGAATTTGGATTTTTTAATATTCTCTCATTTAGATTCTCAAAGGGTATGTTTAAGAGGTTTCCTATAGTTTCTAATATCTTCTTTCTTTCTTCTTCAGGGACCTGTTCAATCAATATGTTGGAATCTAATATAACNTTGTATACAATTGTACTTAAAGCCAAATCATGATAATTCCTGTCAACAATAGAACCCCTATTGGGGTAAATAATTTGTTCTGTATTTAGTCTTTGTAATACAGCCTTTTCCTCATATACTGCTCCATCTACATATTTAATATATCCTATTCGATACATTAAAAATAGGATGGAGGATACAAAAAACAATAATATCCCAAAGTTTCTTCTTCTCATCTGCCGCATTAGTTTATTCATTTCTTCACTCTTTCCAGTTTAAGAAGTCAAAAAAGCTAGCAGCTACAAAGTCTTTATTTGTTGTTTCTTCCTCTAATTGCTTTATATTTTTTTCCGGCTGATAATAAGCTGTATAGCTTATTTTGGGAATGTTTATGTATACTATTTGATGGGGTGCAGGTTCTATCATTCCTAGGCCTTGTATTGCTTTTTCCTTAATAGCTGTAAGGTCAATACTTCCTGCTATTTCTGATTTTAAAAGGGCATTGGTATTTTTAATTTCTTTTAAATCTGATTTCATTGTATTGATTTCTTTTTGGTTAAAAGCAATGGATGCGTACTGTCCCATAAGAAATAAACATCCTATAAAAATCAAAAATACATTCCCTACCAACCTTAATCTATATGATACAGTCCTTTTAGCTTTTTGAATCTTTTCCTTTTTGGAATAATGGGTATATAATTCCCCATTATCCTCTTGCGCTAGGATATCATGTATATGGGTGTTGATTTTAGGTGCGGCGCTCCCAAATATATATTGTTCCTGATTGTACCTTCTTGACATTATAATTCCCCCAAAATTATAATTTTTTTAAAATCCTTAACTTTGCGCTTCTTGACCTAGGATTACATTCTATTTCTTCTTCCGTAGGTACAATAGGCTTTCTGGTAATTACTTTAACTTGTCCTTTTTTCCCACAAACACATATAGGAAATTCCGGCGGACAGGTACATGGATTTTCTAAATTTTTAAATGTTTGTTTAACAATCCTATCCTCTAAGGAATGGAATGTAATTATACAAAGTCTCCCATCAGGGGCCAGTACATCTATAATATCCTGTATGGATTGCTTTAAGATTTCCAATTCTTTATTTACCTCTATTCGTATTGCTTGAAAAGTTCTTTTAGCAGGATGAGGGCCATTTTTCCTAGCCCCTGCCGGTATGGCTTTTTTTATAATCTCCACCAATTGGTAGGTGGTTTCAATCGGCGTTTTGCTTCTTTCATCCAAAATAAATCTTGCTATTCTTTTCGCCCATCGTTCTTCACCAAAGTTTTTGATGATATTTTCCAAACCCGCTTCACTATATTCGTTAACCACTTCTTTTGCGGTAAGGGCTTTGTTTTGATTCATCCTCATATCCAAAGGAGCATCATGCATATATGAAAATCCCCTTTGTGGCTCATCTAACTGATAAGAAGAAACCCCTAAATCTAGAAGCATTCCGTTAATATAATCAATTTCTAGTTCTTCTACTATTCTCCTTATGTTTGAAAAATTATCATTAACTAAGGCAATGTTTTTGCCCTTATCTAATAGCTTTATCTTAGAGGCTCTAATTGCATCCATATCTTGGTCTATACCGATAAACCGCCCCTTATCATTTAACTTCTTACATATCTCTTCTGAATGACCTGCTCCACCCATTGTTCCATCAATGTAAATTCCGCTAGGGTCAATTTCTAATCCTTCTATACATTCATTTAATAGTACTGATACATGATGAAAATTCATCTTTTCACCTCATCATAGTTATATTCCTAATTCCTGCATGTTTTCAGCTAAATCATTGGCATCAAAATCTTCATCGTTATTATATGCTTCCCAATTATCCTTACTCCATATTTCTACTCTGTTTGTGACACCAATGAATATAACGTCTTTTTCTAGTTTACAGTAACTTCTTAAATTATTAGGAATTAATATTCTTCCCTGCTTATCGATTGTACATTCTATGGCTCCTGCAAGAAAAAATCTAACAAACTTTCTAGCATTTGAATTAGTTAGCGGAAGGGCATTTAGTTTTTCTTCAAATACCTTCCATTCCAAATAGGGATACACAAAAAGGCAGTTATCCAATCCTTTTGTCACAACAAAAGTATCCCCTAGTTCATCCCTAAATTTAGATGGAACTATGAGACGTCCCTTAGCATCAATGGTATGTTGGTATTCTCCCATAAACATATATATCCCACCTTAGGGGGTATTCTACCACTTCCCCCCACTTTCAACCACTTTCTACCTCATATTGTAGTATGACAGGCTTTTTTTTTCAAGTATTTTTAGGAAAAAATAAAAGGAGATAGGAATTATTTCCTATCTCCAAGCAATAAAATTGCTTATAGCCTTATACTTTCAATTGTTTTGTGCGATAAGTTTGATCATAATATAGAACAATTAACTTGTCCAATTCTGTACTTAGTTTATAAATTTCTTGATAACTTTTATCCCCTACGATTAAATCATCTAATTTTTCCCGTAGAAGAGTAATTTCCCCATAAACATTATTCATTTTCTCACCCCGTTTTTATAATCCCCATAATAAAAAACTTAAAACTTTTATCTCTATTGTTCTAAAATTATTATAATACTTTATAAATGAAAAATCAACATATTTTTACACATTTTTCCCATTTCTATGTTTCTTTTGTATTTCTCCTCTTATATACAATCATTGATATTGAAATTAGGACTAATACAATCGATACAATTTGGGATATAGCAATCCCCGTATTTCCAACCATCAACTGATCAACCCTAATGCCCTCAATCCAAGTTCTTCCACAGCCATAGCCTACCAAGTACAGTAAAAATAATTCTCCATCAAATTTTTTCTTTTTCCTATACCATAGTAATAAAAGACAAACACCCAAATTCCATATTGATTCATATAAAAAAGTCGGATGTACTTGTATATATTCTACCCCTTCATATGTGTAGATATTATTAAGTATATTTTCTGTAAGGGGCTGTCCCATTACGTTTTGTTTCATTAAACGCATTGCAAATAAAGAATCGGTATATCGTCCAAACACCTCTTGATTAAAGAAATTCCCCCATCTTCCTATTGCCTGTCCCAATACTAGGCTTGGGGCAGCTGTATCTGCTAATAACCCAAATGATATGTTTTTCTTCTTTGTAAATATCCATGCCACAAGAATAGAGGCTAAAATCCCTCCATAAATAGCTAGACCACCTTCTCTAAAGGCAAAAATCTCTAAAAGATTGTCCTTATAATCGTCCCAAGAAAAAATAACATAGTATAATCTCGCTCCAATAATTGCAGCAATTATACTATACATCAAAAAATCAATGTAATCATCTGGGTTTTGATTTGTTTTCTTTGCTTCTCTTAGGGCAAGTAATAATCCACTTATAACTCCTAATCCTATAAGTACTCCATATCGATATATAGGAAATCCAAAAACTCTCAGGGCCACAGGGTCTAATTTGCTAATTTTAATCCCTAAATGTGGAAACCATACTTCCGGTGCCTTAACCATAATCTTCCCCCTTTTCTTTAGTCTACTTAATTATAGTTATTTTTTTCTAAAATGTAAAATATAATTCATGAAAAGCAAATTAAAATCATTTTATACAGTTGGGGTAACTCTTCTAATAATAGCTCCTAGTTCTTCTGATAGACCATTAATTGGCCTACCCTTATTTATGCCTTTTGATATGTCTATAATTCTTTCAACGATTTCCGGGGATGATGTAATGGATATATTTTTCAAGGAAGCATCCATTAAAAAAGTTTCCTTTTCAACTTTTTTCTTTATCTGATTAACTTGCTCTTCGCCGGTATTAGTCCCTAAGCTTAATCCTATTAATGCTGTATTACCTGTTATAACTACGGTTGTTTTTTCTACTTCCGGCAATCGTGCGATTTTTTCTGCAATGCGATTTGCTCTTTGGGTATTATATTCCATGTCAAAATAAGTATTAGTTCTTCTTTCAACTTCTTCAGGAGTATTATAAGGATTAGGATTATTAAACTCTTCTATAGAGCCTTTTGTTTTTATCATATCCTTACCAATGTAATTTTTTATATTAGTACATCCACTTAATACTAGTACAAACATAGCTATATAATTAAAAATATATTTATTTTTAGACATATTTCCACCTCCATCTGTAGTATTTGAAAATTCTAAGGTTTTTAAAGTAGAAAAGTATGCTCATTTCCCCATTCATTTCATCCCTTATCTATTAATAAAGCGAATAAAAACTATTATTAATAAAATACTAATAAAAAATGTTTTCTTTTTCTAAGGTTTGATTTATGATAAAATGATTTTAAAGTTCTATCTTTAATCAAAATATTAAATTAGGAGGAATAAATATGTACACCAAAGCCAAAAAGCGTCATTACAGAGTAGCACAAAAAGAGGTGGAACAATCCCCTGCTAAAGGCATTTTTATCGAAAATAATAAAAAACAGCAATACATTCTTTTTGCTGTAGGTATGTTTGTCTTTACCTTCATACAGGGATTTATTGTAGGATATCTGGTATCAAGGGATTAACAAAAAATGCACAATGATTTCATTGTGCATTTTTTATAGGATTGATTAAATCAAATCCTTTGGGTATAATGTAATTTTGAATTGGTTATACGTAAAAACCTCTTTAATTGA
>JGI24708J26588_10000063_pt1 | contig 74032 bp, 61 predicted proteins | sample BioPla1DNA2_FD_26588 | JGI IMG/M metagenome (IMG submission 26588) | reverse complement strand
TATCTATAGCCCAAAGTTCCAATATATCTGAGGACAAAATAAAAGATGATTATAGTGTATTAATAGAATATCTAACTGATAAAAATATAGACAAGTTATCCTTTTCCCATTTTGAAATGTCCAAAGAAGGAGAAATACATTTTAAAGATGTAAAAGATATATTTATATTTTTAAAGAGCCTTATGTATATTTTAGCTATATATAGTATAGCAGCTATAATAATAAATTATATTGTAAAGGAATATGATTTTTTAAAATATACAGCTATGGGTATAATAATGATACCCATAGGAATACTGATTCTTGCAATGCTAAATTTCGATAGAGCTTTTATTATATTTCACAAAATTGCATTCACCAATGATTACTGGATATTTGACCCAGCTACTGATCCTATAATTACAATCTTACCACAGGAATTTTTTTACCATTGTTTTTTATTGATAGTTAGTATCATATTATTAATTGCAATAGTATTAACAGGTATATATAGGTATTTAAATAAAGGACGGAGGATATAATATGGCAACTGTAAGACCTTTTGCGGCCCTAAGGCCAAGTGATGAATACATAGATAAGGTAGCATCCCTGCCCTATGATGTAATGAGCGTGGAGGAAGCAAAGGAGATTGTTAAGGATAATCCTTATGCTTTTTTGCAGATTGATTTGCCAGAAGTGTTTTTAGAAGATAAGATGGATGAAGAGAATCCCGTAAAGTATAAATATGCTAAAGATTATCTACAAAAACTAATTGATAATAAAGTACTTATCCAGGATGGGGAAGAGTGTTATTATATCTATCAACTAAAAAATGATACAGTTACCCAGCGTGGTATAGTAGGGGTTGCAAGTGTTGATGAATATAATAATGGGGTAATAAAAAAACATGAAAACACAAGAGCAGATAAGGAGCTCGATAGGATAAATCATGTAGATACTTGTAATGCGCATACAGGACCAATTTTCTTGGCTTATAGAAGAAATAATAAGTTGAAGAAAATAATCGATAATTATATAGCAAATGAAAAAGCTATATATGACTTTGTAGCAGATGATAGGGTTAACCATACAGTTTGGAAGGTAAACAATGAAATAGGAAGTCAGATAACCCAAGCTTTTAGGGAGATAGATAGTCTTTATATAGCTGATGGTCACCATAGGGCGGCAGCAGCGGCAGCAGTAGGAAATAAAAGAAAAACTCCAGCTAGTGGGTATTTCCTATCTGTTTCCTTTGATGAAGATGAACTTCATATAATGGACTATAACAGGATAGTCAGGGATTTAAATGGATTATCAGATAAGGAATTTATGGAGCTTATTTCAAAGGATTTTCATATTAATGAAGAGAAAGAGATATATAGACCTGGAGAAAAAGCCAACTTTGGAATGTACTATAATAAGAGGTGGTATAGTCTTCTGGCTAAGGATTCCATAAAGGGCAAGGGACCAGTAGATTCTCTAGATGTATCGATACTGCAAGATTATTTATTAGATCCTATATTAGGAATTAAAGAGCCTAGGCTAGATAATCGTATTGAATTTATTGGAGGAATAAGAGGACTTAAATATTTGGAAGAGCTTGCTGATCAATATGGAGGAGTTGCATTTTCCATGTATCCAACTTCTATACAAGAACTAATGGAAGTGGCAGATATTAATGAGCTTATGCCACCAAAATCAACTTGGTTTGAGCCTAAGCTAAGAAGTGGTATATTTATTAATCCTTTAGATTAATAAAATTTATATTGTCTCATATAATGTATAAGGTATTATATATAAAGTGAGGTAATATATGATTGATTTTTATAACTTGTTGGGATTTGTACCACTTTTAATTATTGATGCAGGGCACGGCTTATCTACGCCAGAAAAAAGGACACCACCACTACCTGATGGTACAGTAATACAGGAATCTGAATTTAATAAGCCAACATCAGAGTTTACCGCTAGGGAAGCTGAAAGGCTGGGCTTTAAAACACTGCTTACATCGCCAGGGGATTTTGATACTCCTTTAAGCGTTAGAACAAGTGTTGCTAATACTGCATATTTAGAGTATATAAGGCAGCTGAATATGCAGGGTATTGACACATCAAGTATAGATGCAGCAGTATTTGTAAGTATTCATTACAATGTGCTTGGGACGGAATTTCAGGTTAGGGCCAATGGGATAGAAACGTTTTTTTATACAGGAAGTATAAAGGGGCAGGACCTAGCCCAAAAGGTACTAGATAGGCTTATTAATTTTACAGGTTTAGTAGATAGGGGAGCAAAGCCAGCTAATTTCTATGTGCTACGCCATACAATGATGCCAGCTACACTAGTGGAAGCAGGCTTTATGGACTATTTGCCCGAGGCCTTATTAATGCTTAATGAAGAGTATCAAATGACGGTGGCAAGGGCTATAGTAGCAGGAGTTTGTGATTATTATGGAGTAGAATATATAGCAGAGTAATAACAAGGATATAGGTACCTTTTAATGGTAGAAATATTTTAAAAGGCACCTATATTTTGATGAATATTAAAAATAGGTGATTATATGTCAGATAAATTTTCAAGGACCGAAATTATGATAGGCAGCCAATCTATGGACAAGCTAAGGGAAAGTAGGGTAGCAGTATTTGGAGTTGGGGGAGTAGGCTCTTATGTAGTGGAGGCGCTTGCCCGTACAGGTGTAGGAGAGATTATAATAGTAGACAAGGATACTGTGGAGGCATCCAATATAAATAGGCAAATTATTGCAACAAGCAAAACAATAGGCCAAGCTAAGGTAGATATTATGAAAGATAGAATTCTGGAAATTAACCCAGACTGCAAGGTTATGGCCTATGAACAACTTTATTTGCCAGAGACAGCAAATGACCTAATAAGGGATGATTATGATTATATTGTGGATGCAGTAGATATGGTTACAGCCAAGATAGATTTGGTTGTTGAGGCAGATAAAAGAAACATACCCATTATTAGTGCTATGGGTGCAGGAAATAAAATGGATCCAACACAGTTTGAAGTAACTGATATATATAAGACATCAGTATGCCCACTTGCAAAAGTAATGCGCAGGGAGCTTAGAAAACACAATATACCATCCCTAAAGGTAGTTTATTCTAAGGAAAAACCCATAAAGGCCATAAGGGATGAGGAGTCTAGTGACCCAAGGAAGACTGTAACGGCTAGTGTGGCCTTTGTTCCTTCGGTATCAGGATTAATTATAGCTAGTGAGGTAATTAAAGATCTTATAGGATATGAAAGGTAAATATCAATATAAAAGGAGATATATATGACAAAAATAAAAGTTGCAATTGTAGGATATGGAAATGTAGGCAAATATGCTTTAGAGGCAATAGATGCAGCGCCAGATATGGAACTTGTAGGGGTAGTAGAGCAGTCAGAAAGTTTCCAGGCAAATAAACCTATAGAACTTACAAATATAGAAGTTGCTTCTACTATAGATGAATTAGAAAAGCCAGATGTAGCTATTCTATGTGTACCAACAAGGGTTACACAGGATGTAGCAAGGCAGGCATTAGAACTGGGAATAAATACAGTAGATGGATATGATATGCATGATAGTATATGGGATTTAAAAAAGGATTTAGATATAGTTGCAAAAGATAAACAGGCTGTTTCTATTATATCAGCAGGCTGGGATCCAGGTACGGATTCTATTATGCGTGTTCTTATGGAAGCTATGGCTCCTAAGGGGATTACTTATACCAACTTTGGCCCTGGAATGAGCATGGGACATACTGTTGCTGTAAAATCGATTGATGGAGTTAAGGATGCTCTTTCAGTAACTATGCCGGTTGGGGCAGGGGTTCATAGAAGAATGGTATATATTGAGTTGGAGGAAGGTTATGATTTTAAAGAGGTAGAGAAATCCATAAAAACCGATTCCTATTTTATAAATGATGAAACTATAGTAACACAGGTAGATGATGTGGAGCTATATGTTGATAGAGGGCATGGTGTAGAAATGGAGAGAAAAGGGGTATCAGGTGCTACCCAAAACCAATTATTTTCTTATAGTATGAAAATCAATAACCCTGCCGTAACATCACAAATATTAATATGTGCAGCCAGAGCAACTATGAAACAAGAACCAGGGGCATATACAATGATAGAAGTACCAGTAATAGACTTAATTCCTGGAGATAAAGAGACTTTAATAAGAAAACTGGTATAATATAGAAGGAAAAGATTTATAAATTATATATTAAGAAGTGTAACATAGGAGGAAATTAATGGAGGACTTAATTATACCAGAAGGGTATAAGCCCAAATTGTCATTAAAGGATACAGAAATAGCAATAAAGAAGCTAAAAGATTTCTTTGAAAGATCACTTGCTAAAGAATTAAAGTTAATGAGGGTATCAGCTCCCTTATTTGTAAAACCCGAATCAGGATTAAATGATGATTTAAGTGGGGAAGAAAGACCTGTTTCTTTTGATATAAAGGACGATAACTATGCAGAAGTTGAGATAGTTCATTCCCTTGCCAAATGGAAGCGTATGGTACTTGGTAGGTATGAGCTAGGTATAGGCGAAGGGCTTTATACTGATATGAATGCTATAAGAAGGGATGAGGTATTAGATAATACACATTCCCTATATGTGGATCAATGGGACTGGGAGAAAATTATTACTAAGGAAATGAGGAACGAATGGACTTTAATAAGCATTGTAAAAAGCATATATAGGGTATTCCTAGAAACAGAAGAGTATATAAACAGCCTCTATCCTAGTTTAGATAAATTATTACCAGAAGAAATAACCTTTATTACAGCCCAGCAATTAGAAAACCTATACCCAGACTTATCACCTGATGATAGGGAGCATGCAATTGCTAAGGAAAAGAAAGCTGTATTTATTATGGAGATTGGTGGTAAATTAGAATCAGGACAAATTCACAGCAATAGGGCCCCAGACTATGATGATTGGACACTAAATGGAGATATTATATTTTGGAATCCAATGCATGAAAGGGCGCTAGAACTTTCATCAATGGGAATCCGTGTTGATGAGGAGACATTAGAAAAGCAATTAGCTATTGCAGGTTGTGAGGAACGTAAGGAACGTACCTTCCATAAGATGCTACTAGAAGGTAAATTACCATACACTGTAGGTGGTGGTATAGGCCAATCAAGAATATGTATGTTCTTTTTACAAAAGGCACATATAGGAGAGGTTCAATCTTGTGTCTGGCCAGATGAAATGATTGAAACATGTAGGGAAAATAATATAATACTTCTATAAGTGAAGACCATATTCATATGCTTCAACCTAGATAACTTTTTATTAAGTTCAACTGCTTATAAATATCTTTTTACTAAAAGCTATAAACTCGCTTTGCGCAAACATATAGCTTTTTATAGGTAAAACTGATATTTATTCACAGGAACTTAAGGAAAAAAGTTATATGTTCTTGCATATGAAAGATGGTCTTTTATTTTTTGGCGGCTAAAAGAGGAATACATCCTGCAAAAGACTTTTCACAAGTAAAGCTTGTGCTTGTCTTATGCAGGATGTATTCCTCTGATTTATACTAGTAGGTCAGGGTAGTCTCTTTGGGTAACCTTAACTGCATATGAGCAGGTTGGTTTTAGTTTAAGGTCTTTGCTTTTAGCATATTCAACTGCAGCATCTACAAGTTCCTTTGCGTAGCCGTGGCTACGGTAATCTGGGTCAACAAAGGTGCTATTAATATCCATAATACCATTATCGATTGTGTATTTTACATATCCTTTATTCTTATCTTTACCTTCAATAAAAAATGTATTCTTATCGATGTCGTGTTTAATATGATCCTTCATATTGTTTCCTCCTTATATTCTTTCTGCTTAACTATATTAGTATTATACAATATAGATTGAAAATATACAATTCGTGTATGCATATTTATATGTAAAATAGTGAAAACTTAAGATATAAATATAAATAAGGAGTTGTATGAAATGATTGGAATAATTATATCCTTGATATCAGGAGCCTTAATGAGCATACAAGGAGTGTTTAATACTCGTGTAACAGAAAGTGCTGGCTTATGGCTTACCAATACTATAGTGCAGGGAAGTGCTTTTTTGGTTTGTCTTATAGCTCTAGCCTTAACTAAGGATGGTAATATTAATGGCTTAAGGGATGTTAATAAATTATATTTACTAGGTGGTGTTCTTGGTGCAGGAATAACTTATACAGTGATTAAGGGAATAGATAGTTTGGGGCCAGCTTATGCTATTATGCTTATACTTATAGCCCAGATGAGTCTAGCATATCTTATAGAGTTATTTGGTTGGTTTGGAAGTAAAAGTCCTGGATTTGAATGGCACAAACTAATAGGTGTAGCTTTTATGATTGGAGGAATAGTTGTTTTTCAGTGGAAAAAATAAAACACATTACCTATTAAAGATAGGCAATATGTTTTATAAATACAAGGCTTAATTAAAATGTAATTCTCTATTTATATTTCCCCTGGAAAGTAGCAATATTCTCTGGTTTGTAGAGCCTATATAAGGAAGATCATTAGTAAGTAGATCCTCCTTAAAAGGTCCTTCAACCAATACATCAATCCAAGGGAGGAGTTTGCTAAAATTTTTGTTGCTGTTTATTTCACTATATGTGTAGCCAGTATATACCCAGCATGTAAGGGATTCTTTTTTTATTTCTTGTAATAGTGGTAAGAGATTCTCCCACTGTTCAAATGGTTCCCCGCCTGAAATTGTTACACCTTCTATAATGGGTATATTCCCCTTGATTCTAGTGATAATTTCATTTATTCCTATATTTTCACCATAATTTATATCCTGCATATCTACATTATGGCAACCGGGGCAATTATGGAAGCAGCCAGATAAAAATAAAACGCTTCTTAGTCCACTTCCATTTACAGTTGAGTTATCTAGAAAGCCTGCTACCTGAAGTTTTTTCATAGTAAATTCTTCTTATAAACAGCAGTATTATTCCCATCATGGGAAATTCTATCATGGCGTTCAGCAATCTTACCACTGCCAAAGCGCTCATCTAAACTTAGGTAGCCTGTTACACGGCTAATACCTTGAATATCATTACTAGAACACTTAGGGCAAGTTGTAGATCCCTGTAAAAGCTGGTGGCCACAATCTTTGCAGTATCTAAGATGAAAGTTAATACCCATATAGTTGATGTTAGATTCTTTGTAAGCATAGTCTAGTATAGACTTTATAGTGTCTCCAGTTGGGTAGCCATCTATTTCTATATAGCTAATATGGCCCGCATTACACATTTTATGAAATGGTGCTTCTATTTGAATTTTATCTTTAATAGATATTTTGTGGCCAACAGGAACATGATAACTATTTGTATAGTAATCTTTATCGGTTACCCCTGGGATATTTCCAAAACGCTCCTGATCAAAGGCTATAAATCTACCACTTAAGCCTTCGGCTGGGGTGGCATAGCAGCTCCAATTAAGTTTGTCTTCTTTAGTAGCCTTATCGGTAAAGTCCCTAATATGCTGTACGATTTTATATCCTAGTTCACGTGCTTCTACGCTTTCTCCGTGATGGGAACCTATAAGGGAAGTTAGGGTTTCAGCTAGCCCAATAAAACCAATTGACCATGTTCCATTTTTAAGAATAGGTTCAATACTATCATTAGCTGATAAACCTTCAGAACCTAGCAATAAGTGCTCGCCAGCTACAAAAGGTAGGTCCTTAACCTTAAGCTTGCAAAGTATATCGTAGCGATGCATTAATGATTCCCTAGCTGAATTTAAACGTGAGTCAAGTAGTTCAAAAAACTTATCTATATTGCCCTTTGCAAGTATTCCAAGCCTAGGTAGATTAATTGTTGTAGGTGCAATGTTACCACGTTTATCTGGTCCTTCTGGACCATTGATGTTAGAGCATACATAGGTTCTGCATCCCATAGTTGCGGGCAAAATTCCCTTATCATAATATTCTTTATTAAAATCAGCATCTAAATTCATAAATGTTGGATTCATACGTTTAGCTGCTACTTTGCAGGCAATTTCATATAGATAGAAATAAGGATCGCCCTCTTCCCTGTTAACCCCATCTTTTACCCTGAATATAATATTTGGGAATATGGGTTGTTCACCCTTACCAAGGCCTTTCTCATATTCTAATAAAAAGGACTCACAAATAAGTGCGGCATCGTCGCTATGGGGGATCCCTATATTAAGACTACTAAAAGGAACCTGTGATCCTGCACGGCTATGCATAGTATTTAGATTGTACACTACTCCCTGCATAGCCTGATGTACCCTTTTGTGTAATTTTTGCTCAACAAATGTATCGAATTCTTCTTTTGTCATTGTGCTTAGTAGAAGTTCAAACTCCTTAATAATTTCATCCCTTGTAAGCTTTACATATGGAGCCATATCATTATCAAAGTTGACATGAGACTGGCCACCAAACATATCATTTTGAGATGCTTGGAGTAAAATACAGGATAATTCGGCGGCAGTTTCAATTCTCTTAGGTGGGGTAATTGTTCCGTAGCCAGTATTAAACCCACGTTTTAAAAGATCACCAGTATCAATATTTAGGCAGTTAGTAGTAAGATTATAACTATCTAAATCATGAAAATGAAGGTCCCCAATTTCATGATATTTAGCTAGTTCCTTAGGTATCTTAGATAGATTATGCCACTTATTAGTTTCACTAGCTATACGAAGTAGCTTGGAAGAAAAGTTGTTTCCAACGTTGGCATTATCCCTGTCTGTTTCTATACCAATATTATGAACAGAACGCATTAAATCAGACTTTATATCACGCAGCCTTGTACGTTCCTTACGATAATTAGAGTAGGCAACAGCAACATGATTAAGATCCAAATCATCTAATGTATTTTCTATTAGGTCCTGTATTTGCTCAACATCTATTTCTTCAAGACCAAGATCTTTTATTTTTTCAGTAACTAGGCCTGTAATTTTTCCAGTGTCTAGCTCTAAATCTAGTTCATTAGCAGACAATAGAATGGCATTTTGTATTTTTGTTTCATCGAATTTGACTTTTCTACCATCTCTTTTAATAACATAACAAATCATAAATATCCCCCTAAATAATTATATATTAACTAACTATGTACTATATGTAGTTGCTTTACATATATTACATACTACATGTAGTCATATGCCCCTGTCAAGGAAAACTTTTCATATTAAGAAAAATATCAATTAGGATATAAGAAGTTAGCCTTATTACATATAGAATATCGGCGCTTAAAGACCTATAAATATATTATATTTAGTTGCATATAAGTAATATAAGGTAACTAATCTATATAAATATAATAATTTTTGGGTGGAGGTAGTTGGATGTGTTCAAAGTTCTACAAGGATAGCAGGAAATTCAATAGGCAAAATTCAGGAGAAGTTATATTACCATTATCAACTGGGGCTCCTGTTGAAGAATATATATTAGAATATTATGGTGATATAAGTCAAGGGTTAGAAGAATTTCCCAATATTAGCGTTCAAATTATTAATAGGAGGTATGCTTATCTAAGGGTACCGCAGGAAGAAAGGGAAAGGTTTTTATTAAATAATCAACCAGAAGCTGTGACCTTGCCCATATTATATGGCCTAAATGCTCAGGAATCTTTGGAAGAAGCGGGCATTTCTCTTTTTCACACCTATCCATATGGGGAACTCAGGGGAGATGGGGTTGTAATTGGAATTATAGATACGGGGATAGATTATACAAATGATGTATTTAGATATGAGGATGGTACGACTAGAATTCAAAGAATCTGGGACCAAACTATAGAGGGGGCACCGCCAAGGGGTTTTAATTATGGTAGTGAGTATATGAAGGAAGAGATTGATGAGGCTCTTAGGGATCCTGACCCTTATAGTATTGTTCCTAGTAGGGATGAGAATGGACATGGGACATTTATTGCAGGGATAGCTGCAGGATATGATAGGAGTAGCGCTAATGAATATATAGGGGGTGCGCCAGATGCTGAGCTTTATGTTGTTAAGTTAAGGCCAGCTAGTGAGTATCTAAGAAACTACTATTTTATTAGAGATGATGCTTATGCCTGTCAGTCTAATGATATTATGCTGGGTATAAATTATTTAATACAATCCATAAGGGAAACAAGTAAGCCTATGGTGATATGCCTAGGCATTGGAACTAATGATGGACCCCATGATGGAACAAATATTCTAGAAACCTTGCTTGGTGAAATAGCTCCTCTTAGAAGAATAGCCCTTGTACTTGCAGCAGGGAATGAGGCAAATACAGGACATCATTACCTGGGAACCTTGGCTACAAACCCTAGCGATAGTTTTGAGATTAATGTTGCACCAGGGGAAGAGGGATTTGAACTTTTAATGTGGAGCTATAACCCTGATAGGATTTCAATATCTATCCGTAGCCCTTTAGGCGGTATTATAGATAGGATTCCAGTAGCGCCAGGTGGTTATCATCAAACCAAATTTCCCTTAGAACAAACAACAGCTGTTGTAATATATACTTACCTAGATCCAAGAAATGGTGCCCAGGAAATTATAGTAAGACTCCAAAAACCAACAGATGGAATATGGACATTTACGGTATATGGTGACTATATTGTAAATGGAAGATATGATGCCTGGTTACCTAAGGATGGATTTCAAAACCCAGCTACAAGGTTTTTGCAGCCCAATCCCTTCACTACACTTACAATACCATCAACCCAAGCTGGAGCTATTGTTGTTGGAGCTTATGATGATATTGACAAGAGTATGTTCGTGGGATCAAGTAGGGGGCCTACTAGAACCGGTGTAATTAAGCCTGATCTAATAGCACCCGGAGTAAATGTAAGAGCGCCTCAAGTAGGGGGTGGATACACTGCATATACTGGAACAGGGGCAAGTGCTGCAATAACAGCATCTGCAGCAGCCCTTCTTTTTCAGTGGGGAAATATAGAGGGAAACCTACCTTTTATGAATACAAATACCATTAACTCAATATTAATAAGAGGAGCAACTAGGCAAAAAGGAGTTATTTATCCTAACCCGGTAGAGGGTTATGGTAGATTGAACTTATTTAATAGCCTGGCTTTAATATAAAGAGTTAGGGGTAAATTGTGAATAATTATAAAGAATGGATTATTAGGTATCATGGTAGTTTGGAGAGTTTATTTAATGAATTATTGATTCCATATGAGGCTATTAATGAGAAATATGGAATTATAAGGGCGACCAATGAAGAGGTGGAGCACTCAAGCAGAAAAATGCAAATTGAATATATAGAGGAGTCAAAACCTATACAAGAGGTTGATGATTTCAAGGGTGGCAATAAAATTAACAAGAAGGCTAAAAGCAATCACAATCTATGTGGAGAAGGTGTGGTGGTGGGCTGGGTTAGTCATAAGGCCAATATAGACTATAGGGATTATATAAAAGAAAATGGCAAGTCACGTATTTTACACCTTCATGATGGCAAAAAGGAATATGAGGGAGATAAGCTGATAGATATGTCTGTGGATAAACCATCAGCCATGGGTATGTGCGTAGGGAATCAAGGAATAGCACCAGCTAGCCAGATTATTATAGTTAATATAATGAAAGATAAATGCTATACAGCAGACCTTATAAGGGCTGTTTCCTATATTGTCAGCAGATCAAATTGTAAAAACAAGCCCTTAGTTATTTATCTTCCTTTTGATATAAGGGGAAAAAATGATAAGGAATTTTCTTTAGTTAGGGAGGTTATTTCTAGTAAGATTTTAGAAGGAAAAGTATCAATTGTAAGTTGCCTTATGGAAGAAAATGAGTTTATAGCTGCTAATATATCACAGAATATCAGCCCAATATATACCAATAGAGGATGGTTATCGGTAGGAACCATATCGTTACTTATGGAGTGGGGGATTGTTAAGGGGAATAACCCAGATTTATACGGGGAAAAACTAAGAACTCATTTTATAAAACATATGGCATGTCACACCCAAAAATCTGCTTCCATCAAATGTTGCAAAGAAGATATCATAGATGGATTACTAAAGGGTTTAACCATAAAGTCAGATATGAAAGACTGTAGATCACTAGATATTGCATATGAATTCATACCAGAAGATGAAAGGATAGATGTATTTATTATATACAATAATTTAAAGCAATATTTTTCTAGTGTGCCTGTAGATCATAATGGAATTTATCCTCTCTTGTTTCCCTATTTTGGAATCAGGGGAACAGTGGCAGATATCAAAAATATTATAGGTGATAATATAGAACCTTTTATTACAGGCTATTTAGCTCATGTTCTTAGCAATGAGCCTTTTGAAATAAAGCCTTTTAACTTTAAGAGGGCAGATATACTAAACTATAATACAGGTCACGATGGCACTAATACTTTGATAGGTATTGTTGATAGTGGCATTGATTATACAAATCCTGCCTTTATAGATTCCGATGGGAAAACTAGGATCGTAAGTATATGGGATCAAACAATAGAAGGAGATTCTGATTATGGATATGGAACTGTCTATGATGAAAAAATGATTAATGAGGCCTTACAAAGTTCTAATCCGTATAAGATCGTGCCCCATAAAGATACAAGAGGAAGTGGAACAATACTAGCAGGAATTGCAGCAGGCTACAGTCATGAAGGAGGTATAACCTATAAGGGGATGGCAACAGGTGCTAAAATTGTTGTTGTAAAGCCTTCACCAGCACCTAAAGCTATGCAAGATCTTTACCACGGCAATTATAATCCTTTAGCTGTCTCAGCACTAGATATTGCAAGGGGCCTGGAATTCCTTACAGATATAGCTAATGAATATCAAATGCCTATTTCTATATGCTTACCACAGGGTACAAATAGCGGTTCCCATGATGGTAATGCTGTTTTAGATAGTATAGTTACCAATTATGGGGAGAAACCAGGGGTGTCTATGATTATAGCTGCAGGTGAGGAAGCAGATAAAAAACATCATGCTATGGGAAATCTAAAGGATAAAAATGAGCAAGAAGTCAGACTAGAGATATCAGAAGGGGAGACGGCTTTTATGGTNGAAATATGGGCAATGTTCGGTGATAGGATTGAAGTGACCTTAAATCCTCCCCANATTAAAGATGAAGGGAATATAGAAATATTTTTAAATGAAGCCCAAACTTATAGCTTGAGTAATACTAGTTCTGTATGGTCACAAGGAAGTAAAATTGATAGTGAGACAGGTTGCCAGGTAATAAGATTTAGGTTAGAGAATCCTGTGGAGGGGGAGTGGCTAATAGGTATAAAAGGAATAGTGATTATAGAGGGACGTTATGATATATGGCTTCCCAAAGCTGGCATGATTATGCCAGCTACTATTTTAAAGCCATCAGATCCCTTCACAACTATATACAATACGAGTACAGCTGAGGTAATTACAATAGCATCATATAATAATAAATCTTTCTCCTTAACTCCTGGTTCTGGAAGGGGTTTTACAAGGGATAATAGGGTAAAGCCAGACTTTATGGTTCAATCAACTAATATACCTGGGCCTCTTCCTAATAGGGAGTGGGGAATTGTTAGCGGAACCGCTGTAGGTAGCGCTATAGTAACTGGTATAACATCCCATGTATACGAACATCAGTTAAAAGCAGGTAAAGAAATTGCAAATACTGTCACCATGAGGGCGATATTAGTTGAAGAGGTAACTAGGGAACCAACACTAACCTATCCTAATCCATTACGGGGATATGGTTTACTTGATATTGATCCTATGATAGATTAGTCCATATAAACTTTAGAGTGGGTGATAACTATGGCATACGAAAATAAAATGGGACCTGAACTTCAACTTGCTTTAACATATTACCAGACATCACTAGCAACGACTTTCGTACAAAATACAGGTGTTAGCTTAGGGGATGGCTGGGAACTGGTTGTAAAATACCATGGTGATATACTGGTTCCTGCCCAATCTGTAGGTGCTAGCGTAGAAGTATTAAGTGAAAGTTTTGCTAGTGTTGAAATAGAGCCAGAGGAGATAGAAGATTTTGCATCTTTTTTTGAAATAGAATATATGGACTTACCCAAGAGAATGTTTTATATAATAAGGGAAAGCTATGGAAAGGCGTGCATTACCAATGTTCATAATGTCTCCCCCTATAATTTGCGGGGGGAGGGTGTGCTACTTGGGATTATTGATTCAGGAATTACCTATACTCATCCAGATTTTATAAATGCAGACGGAACTACAAGGATTGCTTACTTATGGGATCAAACAATTGAAGGCAATTCACCTGTTGGTTTCGATGTGGGGACAGAATATAGTAGGGAAAGGATTAACGAGGCTTTAGATCAGTTAACAATGGAGGAAACTTATAGGATTGTTCCAAGTACAGATCTTATAGGCCATGGAACAGCAGTAGCAGGGGTGATGGGAGGTAATGGAAGGGCATCAAATGGACGGGAGGTTGGGGTTGCACCTGAGGCTGAATTTATAGTAGTAAAGGTTGGGATGGAAGGTGGGATACAAACGCCAAGAACTCTAGAGGTTATGAGGGCCCTAAAATATATACTAGAAAAAGCAACTTCAATGAATAAACCAGTTGCGATTAATATAGGACTAGGAATGGTTCAGGGTGGCCATGATGGAAGGGCTTTACTAGAGCTTTATATAGATCAAATAGCACGAAGATGGATGTGTAATATTATTGTAGGTACTGGTAACCAAGCAGATAGGGCCAATCATACTGAGGGAATTATAGAAGATGGAGAAGAAAGGGAGGTGCAATTTATAATAAATACAGGGCTAGGATTCTATGCTCTTAATATGTGGAGCTCTTTTATTGATACTTTAGAAATAAAACTTACAAGCCCAACAGGTGAAGAAACAGACCGAATATCTGCTAGTAGGAATAACATATTATATGAATTAGGTGAAACTATAATTCTTGTGAATTTTTCAGGGCCTTCAAACATTAATGCAGACCAGCAAATATCCGTATTTATGGAGTCGGAAAGTGGGAGTATTGATAGCGGAATATGGACTTTAACAATATATGGTGTTTCTATAATTTCTGGTATATATAATATTTGGGGTGCAACTTCAGCAGTTACAGGTATGGAAACAATGTTTTTGCAGCCTAATTCATTTACAACACTAACCATTCCATCAACTAGTAGTTTAGTAATAAGTGTGGGAGCCTTTAATCCTTATACTAATCAAATTATAGCAGGTTCAGGGAGAGGTTTTACAAGGGATGGACGGATAAAGCCAGGGCTTGCAGCACCAGGAGCCCAGGTTACAACCACAAACAATCAAGGGGATTATAGTATGGCAACCGGCACTAGTATAGCAGCTGCATTTGTTACAGGGGGGGCTGCCTTACTTATGGAGTGGGGGATTGTTAACGGTAATGATCCCTCCCTATATGGTGATAGGTTAAGAGTAGCGTTATTAAGGAATACAAGAAGAATAGTAACAGATACAAGATACCCTAACCAATCATGGGGTAATGGGGCCTTTTGCTTAGAGGATACGCTTATAAGTTTGATAAATAGGTAGGTGATCATATGGCAGAGAAAAAATTAGGAGGTATATTAAATGTAATGGAGCAATTCCCCGATAGTATGCTAACACCAGATGCAGGAGAGTCCCTAGGTTTTGGCCTAGAGGGCAATTGGGAATTAGTAGTTAAATATCATGGTGATATAGAAAGAATTGCTAATGAACAAGGTGGAACGGCGCAAATTCTTACACCTAATTTCGCTATTTTAACAATACCAAGAGAAAATATTATAAGCCTTAGTAACTATACAGAGGTAGAATACGTAGAGACCCCAAAGCAGATGGTATACTCCTATACCCAAAATATGATTGCATCTTGTATCCCACAGGTTCATAATAATCCCCCCTATAACTTAAAAGGAGAAGGTGTAATTCTAGGCATTATTGATTCTGGGATACTGTATAGGCATGCAGACTTTAGAAATGAAGATGGATCTACAAGAATTGAGGCAATTTGGGATCAAAATGTGCAAGGTGATCCACCTTTAGGCTATAAGATTGGGACTGAATATAGCAGGAGTCAAATTAATGAAGCTCTAAGGCAACCTACCATAGAAGAGCAGTTAGCAATAGTGCCTTTTGAGGACTTTGCGGGTCATGGTACTCATGTTGCAGGGATAGCGGGTGGGAATGGAAGGGCATCTAATGGCAATATAATGGGTGTAGCCCCAGAGGCGGAATTTGTTATTGTAAAATTAGGTCAGCCAGGTAGGGAAGGATTTGTCAGGACAGTGGAAATTATGACAGCTTGTAAATATATTATAGATAAGGCAAGGGGAATGGGAAAGCCTGTTGCAATTAATATAAGTGTAGGAATGAATGAGGGCTCCCATGATGGTAAGTCTCTTTTAGAGTTGTTTTTGCAAGAGATGTCAACCTACTGGAAAACATCTATTGTAGTTGCTACAGGTAATGAAGGGGTAAGTTCTAATCATTCTTTTGGTATAGTGCCACAAGGTGGTAGCGATTCATTTCAATTTGTAATAGGTGAAAGTGAGGCCTTTTACTATCTTTATATATGGAAAAGTTTTATAGATATATTTGANATGGAAATTACTACACCAAGTGGGCAAAAGTCAGGAAGATTCACAATTAGGCAAGGATCTAGAAAGGTAACCATAAGAAATACTGAAATATTTGTAGTGTTTAGCCCACCTTCGCCTTTAAATGGAGATGAGGAGATAGTTATATTCTTGGAAGGTGTAGGGGGCGGAATGGTGGATTCGGGGGTCTGGACAGTTACTTTGTACGGGGTTGATGTTATAGATGGTAGCTATAATGTATGGGGCCCTACAAGGGAACAAACTGGGCCGGGGACAGGAATGTTAAATCCAGTTTCATTTACATCATTAACAACACCATCAACAGCACCAGGGGTAATTAGTGTGGGGGCTTATAATTCAGTAACTAATCAAATAGCAGCTTTCTCAGGTAGGGGATTTGGAAGGGATGACCTAGTTATAAAGCCTGATTTAGTTGCGCCGGGTGTTAATATTGAATCTACAAGTAATACTGGTAGGTATGTATTTATGAGCGGGACTAGTATGGCAACTCCTCATGTAACTGGAACAGCAGCCCTACTTATGGAGTGGGGTATCGTAAATGGAAATAATCCTTTTTTATATGGAGAATCTTTAAAAGCTTACCTATTAAGGGGNGCAAGAAGGGATATTGAAGGAGTAGTTTTTCCTAATCCTATCTGGGGTTATGGAAAATTATGTGCTAAGGATGCTATAGATAATGCAAGATTAAGAAGGGTAATATTATAAAAATAGGATGGGGACAATCTCCCATCCTTTAAGTTGTGATTATATATTAGCTAGTAATTCTAATAATCTTTTTGTTGTGAAAGATAATAAATTAGATTAGCTCAGCTATTTGCGTAACTCCTACATATACCTGGGATAGTTTATACCAGGTTGCACGGCCAACAATGCCATCAGGGACAAGGTGAAATACTTCCTGGAAGATCCTTACAGACTCTTCGGTGCTAGGTCCGAAGTTTCCATCTGTCGCAACCCTAGGTATTCTAGGAAAATTCCTTGAAATATTGTTTAATTGATTTTGAATTGTTCTAACTGGGGGGCCAGTAGAACCTAGTTGCTGGGGAGTACCTGGGTATGATTCAGGACTTCCAAGTACCTGTGGTGCAGATGTTAAATATATATTATTGCCATAAAACGCTCTAAGAATTTCTATGGCACTTCTACCCTGGTCTCCAAGATTTTTAGATCCCCACTGGGTCATCCATGTAGGACACTGAACCTGCACTCCGTCGCAATACTGGGTTAGGAGAGGTTGGGAAAACCCTTCCCTAAGAATATAGGTAGAAAATAGGTCATCTACAACTTGAGAAATAGATGCAAATATATTTCTCCCATTGAAAAAAGCATGGTCATGGGCAGTGGAACTAGTAATTGTAAAGGTCTTGCCTTGATTACGGTACCACTCTGTATAGATTCTATTTAATGTAAAAGATACTATAGCAAGAACATTTGCTTCTATGGTTGATCTTGGCCAAGTAGGAAATATTTCAGAAGATGCAACATTTTTAATGTAGTCCCTATAATTAACCCTAAAGTTTGGTGCATTGGGGTTATCTGGATATCCATCATGTACAATCATATATTCTGGTACAACTGGCTCATCTAGTACAACAAGGCCAGAGGCTGGTCCAGTAGCTTTTAGTTCTGGCTCTGGAATTTTGGGCGGGAAATCCCCGAATAATACAGGGGGACCTATGATATACACTTGTTCCTGCCTATACATACTACGATTAAGTGAAAGAGGCTCTATGGGCTGAATAGACTGTACATCAGCAAAAATCTGGGACCCTTCCACAGTTACAGAGTTATAGCCCTCAGGATTAGCTTCTATTATATATGATGAAAATGGTTTAATTGTATTAGTAGGATCTAAGGATAATTCCTCAGGTGGAGCAGGGAGTGATATCACTGGGGTTTGGCCAGATTCATCTGTTATTAGTTCTTCTATAATTTCCTCTTCTCCGGAAGGTAAGCGCCTGAGAATTGTTACTGGGGTATCCGGAATTGGGAAAAGAGGAGCTAGCATAGGGTTAGTGCTAACATCTACGATAAGTTCTCCCATAGTTTGCCTACTCATAACAGGGGGGTAAAAAGCTTTCATAAATATATCAATCCTTTCTTAAGGATAAATTGCTACTATAGTATTATATGGGGAGAAACAATTTAGGTGAAAAAAGGTGATGTAAGGTCTGTAAAATAGACCCACATCACCTTTTATATATTTTAATCTTCTACTAGATCAGGTAAATCTTCCTCTGTAATATCATAGCGTATAATTTCTTCAAGTGTAGGAACTAGCATATCATTGCTAATTCTTATATGGTCTACGATATTATCCATAAGAGCGTATATATGTGCATTGGTAAGTTTATTACTATTTGAAAACTTTAAAGAAACTGTATCATCTATAATGGAGCTGGAAGCAAGATCATTAAAGTTACTGTATTCTGTTCCCATTAGTTGATTAACTATATCTAAGGCACCTGCCTTATTTATAGCCTTATTATATGCTGGATTATAGTTTACCTTATTTATAGGAAGTTTAGAGTTTTGTTCTATTAATGTAATAATCCTATTAAATGAATCATTACTTGCTATTTTATCACAGTAATAATGGTTTACATAATTATGTTCCATAGATAATAGGCCTTGCGATCTTAAATTCTGTATATAAGGATAGGACCAGCTGTTTTTTTCAGGATGATCTGTAGGAAGTGGAGTATCTAAATCTACACCTACTTCCCTTAACCTATTTTGTACATTTAAGATATGCTCTGGTGTATCATTAATCTCTTTTAAGGATATATTATTACTAATACTGTAGTTAGATGCAATACCTGCTGCCTGGCCAAGCGCAATACCAACTGGTACCGTACGTGCGCTACTATGGGCAATACTATCATAGCCAGCAGAACGTCCCACAACTAACAAGTTTGATATATCCTTAGGAAGCATAATACCAAAAGGAATTGTATATAGATTTCGTCCTGTTAGGATATTACCACCAGTGAAATCTCTCTTGGTTGCTTGCAAATCAGTGGGGTAACTTCCGTATGCAACTTTATTACTAAAGTTTCTATTTGTGAATACATCATCACTAGTTAAAGCATCCTCACCTACAATACGAACTCCCTCTCTTATATACAACTCATCAGCAGTCCTATGCAAAACAGCATTTTCAAATCCTGGAGCATTAGCTCTTAAAAAGTTTATAACATTTGGAAGGTCAGAAACGGCAAGGAAATAAGCAACATTTTTTGAAGATTCGTCTAGTGAATCTACATCAAAAACCTGAAGTGCGTTAATAACAACACTATCATCTTTTTGCCTTGACATATTTAGTCTCCTAAGCTGGATTCTAGGGGATTGACTATTGTACTCTAGCATTTGTGGGTAACCCCACGCAACACCCGGGTTTGCACCTGTATATATGGAGTTATCACTATTTAAATACCTAGTAACTGCAAGCCAATCTACACCAGATACAGAAAAAACAAGGGTAGCTGCTGCATATTCGTCTTTAACTCCTAGATCATCTCTGCCAACTACATAACCAGCTCCAGCCTTCCTGGCGAACTTTGCATCCAGGCTAGCATCTATAACTATACTTGAAAAAGCATCATAAACTTCGCCACTCTTGGTGTAGCTAACACCCCTAACAGTCTTTCCGTCCATAATAGGTTCATAGCTAGTAACTGAACGCACAGTAGAAACCTTATTATTATTTAATAAATTGTTAAAATACTGCTCTGTATGGTCAATATCAAAACTTGTATTATATGCAACACGAGAGTAAAACTCAGAAAAAAATCCATCATTAACAGTTTCTAAGGAATTGGACTTTTTATAGTTCATATCTAACATACTTAGCATGCCAGATGTATAAAGCCCTCCTACCCTATATCTACTATCAATAAGCAGTACACTAGCGCCTTCCCTAGCGGCTGATACAGCGGCTGATATACCCTCAGGATCACTCCCAACGACAATAACATCATATGCGGCTTGCTTACTTGAATCTTGATCATTAGCAGAGCATACAGTTGCAGATGTCAGTATTATTAAAGCTATTAAGGTTATACGTTTTATGTATTTCATTTAACATCTCCTTTTTAATTTATGTATTTATCAAGTACCAACAACGATTATACCATATTATAGCCTAGTAGAAACTATAAAATACTAATGTAATATAAAATTATTATATACACTAAATTATATGATGAAAAAACAAACTATGTGGCAAAAATAATTGACAAATGCTGTAACAATATATATAATGAATTCATATAATTAATTTGTAATAAGTGTGTAACAACTATTAAATGAAAATATATATTAGTACAAAATATAAATAGGAGGAAACTAGCAAAATGGCCAGAAAAAAAATAAAGAAGATAATAGGGGCAGCAACACTTGGGGTTTTAATATTCAGCCAGGCACTATATGCTAATGCCTATGGAAATGTGAATGCTACATCATTAAACATAAGAGCAGGAGCTTCAGCAAACCACAAGGTTATCGATTCAGCTGGAAACAATGAATATATACATATTTTAGATAAAGTAGATGGCGGATGGTATGCTATTGAAACTAAGACAAAAGGGTTAGGGTATGTTAGCGGGCAGTACATAGATATGCAAAAAGCAAGAGGGATTGTAAATGCTAACAATGTAAATATAAGAAGTGGTGCAGATTATAGTGCACCAGTAATATCTAAAGTTCATAAAAATAATGTTTTATATGCACATGAGCAAGTTGGTGATTGGCTTTTAGTATATGTAGGAAACCAGGAAGGTTATATACATAGGGAGTTTCTAGATGGGATATTTATTGATCAACTTACTAACAAAAAAGCAGCTGCAACCCCACAAAATAAACCAGCAGAAAAAACAATTGCAGTGCCAACAACCAATGTGAATTTAAGGGAACAAGCTACAACAGACAGTACAGTATTAAGAACAGTAAGTCCAACAACAGTAGTTACTGTATTAAGTATAGGAGAAGATTGGGTACATGTTGTTACATCTGATAATATAGAAGGATATATGGCTAAATCTTATCTTAATATAGGTAAGGAAAGTGCAAAGGATAAGCTTGTAGGTGGAAATTCCCAAACCAATACACCCAAACCAAGTAATCCAAGTAGTAATAAGGGAGAAGAAGTAGTGGCCTATGCAATGCAGTTTTTAGGCAATCCTTATGTATACGGTGGAAACAGCCTAACAACAGGAGTAGACTGTTCAGGGTTTACATCCCAGGTATATAAGAATTTTGGAGTATCTTTAAGCCGTAGCTCATCAGCTCAGTATGCTAACAATGGAACCCATGTTAGCTCATCTGATGTAAGGCCAGGGGATTTAATGTTCTATGGTTACAATGGTAATGTATCCCATGTGGCAATATATATAGGAAATGGACAAGTAATTCAGGCCAGTACACCAAAGACTGGAATAACAACAGGAACTGCATTTAGGACATCAGGTAAGCCTTTAATAGGAATTAAAAGAGTAATTTAAATTAGGTTAATTTAAATAAGTAAAAGTCCCAAACAATTAGGACTTTTACTTATTTTTTATTTAATTCTATATTTAATTTACTAAGGGCTTTTTTTTCAATTCTAGATACATAAGATCTAGAAATACCTAATATCTCAGCAATTTCCCTTTGGGTTTTTTCTTTTTTATTATCAAGTCCATAACGCATAACCAGAACCCTAGCCTCCCTTTCTTGAAGAGTATGTTTCATTTTATCAAAGGTTCTTTTAAGCTCTATATTAAATTCTACCGAATCTGAAACATTATCATTATCATTACACAAAACATCTAGTAAAGAGATTTCATTACCTTCCTTATCAGTACCAATTGGGGCTTGCAAGGAGATTTCACTTTTTTGTTTTTTGGTAGACCTTAAATACATTAAAATTTCATTTTCTATACACCTAGCTGCGTACGTTCCGAGTTTTGTGCCTTTATTTATATCAAAAGATGTAATACCTTTAATAAGACCAATTGTTCCAATGGAGATTAGATCATCTGTATCCTGATTGAAATTATTATACTTTTTAACAATATGTGCTACAAGTCTTAAATTGTGTTCTATTAAAATGGTTTTTGACTCTAAATTTCCCTGATTATAAAGTTTCAAATGCTTTCTTTCAAGATCTGGGCTAAGTGGTTGGGGGAAAGATGTCATACTTGAAAAGTGCGAAAATCTAACGCATAAAGCTAGCATAGTTGCACCTCCAAAAAATAGGGTTCATATACATCTTATGGGGAATGCTTATTCAAAGTTCCTATTTTATAAATATCTTATACTTTACACTAGATTAACTGTATAGTATGATGGAACTGATGTTCTAGATTGAAAAAGAAAGGTGAATGTTTTGATTATATACGTAAAAGGGATACTTAAAGAAGTTACTGAAAAACATGTAATAGTTGAAGTCCAAGGAATAGGATATGAAATACTAATGCCGCATTCATTAAGTTTGAAACTACCGCCCTGTGGAAATGAAGTTAAAATACATACATATGATCATGTTAGGGAGGATGCTAGGATTCTATATGGATTTAATACTTCTAAAGAGAAGGATATGTATGAAGAAATCTTAACTGTAAACGGAATAGGACCTAAGGTGGCAATGAGCATATTATCGGTCTTAAGTCCAAGGGAAATTATTAGTGCAGTTATTTCCCAGGATGTAAAAACTTTAACTACGGTACCAGGGATAGGGCCTAAAACAGCAAAAAGAATGATTCTTGAGCTTAAAGATAAGTTTACTGATGAGGATATAATTGCCTTACCAGAAGTAGGTGAAGATAGCCAGGCTATAAGCCACGCAGGAGATGCTATAGAGGCGCTTAATGCTTTAGGATATTCTAGAATGGATGCAATGGATGTTGTAAATAAAGTTTATAATGAAGGAATGGAAGTAGAAGAAATAATAAAACAAGCCTTAAAGATACTGGCAACAATATAAGAAATAGGTGAAATATATGGACAGGGGAATGATTTGTGCAGATTTAAGGGCAGAAGATATAGAAATAGAATCTAATATTAGGCCACAATCACTAGATGAATATATAGGCCAACACAAGGCTAAGGAAAATTTGCGTATTTTTATTGAAGCAGCAACTCAAAGAAATGAACAATTAGATCATGTTTTATTATATGGGCCACCAGGACTTGGTAAAACAACTTTAGCTTCCATAATAGCATATGAAATGGGTGTAAATATTAAGATAACTTCAGGACCCGCTATAGAAAAACCAGGTGATATGGCAGCTATTTTAAATAACTTAAATGATGGAGATTTGCTTTTTATAGATGAGATACACAGAATGAGTAGGCATGTTGAAGAAATCCTTTATCCTGCTATGGAGGATTATACTATTGATATTGTGGTAGGTAAAGGGCCTAGCGCAAAGTCTATTAGATTAGATTTACCTAACTTTACACTGGTAGGTGCTACTACAAGAGCGGGACTGCTTTCACCACCTCTTAGAGATAGATTTGGGATTATACAACGCCTTGAATACTATAGTGAAGATGAACTTACCCAAATTGTAAAGCGTGCAAGTGGAATTCTGGAAGTAGGAATTGATGATGAAGGTGCTCGTGAAATAGCAAGAAGGGGGAGAGGTACCCCTAGGATAGCAAACAGGCTACTTAGGAGGGTAAGGGATATTGCTATGGTTAAATATGATAGTGAAATAACCCTAGACATTGCAAATAAAGCTCTAAAACAGCTTCATATAGACCAATGCGGCTTAGATGAGGTTGACAGGGAGATTATGGAAATGATTGCTAATAAATTCAATGGTGGCCCAGTAGGTTTGGATACCTTGGCCGCAGGTATAGGGGAAGAAAGTGATACTATAGAAGATGTATATGAACCCTATCTTATACAAATGGGGCTTTTGCAAAGAACGCCAAGGGGAAGGATGCTCACTCCTTATGGTTATAAGCATATGGGATTACCATTACCTCAGGAAGGTTAGCTAAAAGCCAGATATTCTAGGCTTTTAATTGTATTAAAATTAGTAGCATGATACAATAAAATAAATAAACGTGTATAATAACCGTGGATAATGTAGAAAAAGTAATGGGGTGCTGCTAATGAGTGAAAAAAATAAGATAGAAACAATCATTGGGGGGAATGTTTATATAATCCAGGGCAATGAACCTCCTGAACATATGCATAAGGTAGCTTCTTATATTGATAAAGTAACAAGGGATGTAAAGGAATTGGATATAGGCAATAGGATGAGCACAACACAAATAGCAATGTTAACATCTATTAATGTTGCAAATGATTTGATGAAAGCTCGGGAAGAATTAGAAAAACAAAACCTGGAAAACAATGGATTTTATAATGAGTTTAACAAATTAGAAAAGGAAAATGAAGCATTAAGAAACAAAATATCGGAATTACAAACTGAAATAACAAGATTACGTTCAAAAACGAAGTAAAATTACTTCGTTTTTCTTATATAGGTGGGAAGATTAAATATGTTAAAAAAACCAGAATTGCTTGCCCCTGTGGGGGAAATGGATAGTTTTTATGCTGCAATTGAAAACGGTGCTAATGCAGTGTATGTAGGAGGAAAACACTTTAGTGCAAGACAATTTGCCAAAAATTTAGACCTAGAAGAATTAAAAGAAATAGTAGAATATGCCAAACTTAGGAATGTAAAAGTATATGTAACTGTAAATACCCTTGTTAAGAACGAGGAAATGGATGAGCTAATGTCTTATATTCATGACTTAAGCATCATAGGTGTAGATGCAATTATTGTTCAAGATCTTGGGGTCTTTAGGGTGGTGAATAAATACTTTCCAAATATAAATGTACATGCTAGTACCCAAATGAGTGCTCATAGTATAGATGACGTTAAGTTTTTGCAAGACTTAGGATATAAGAGGGTAGTTCTTGCAAGGGAGCTATCATTAAAAGAGGTTAAGTCCATAAAAAAAGCTGTAGATATAGAGATAGAAACCTTTGTACATGGTGCCCTTTGTGTTTCTTATTCAGGTCAATGTTTAATGAGTAGTATGATAGGGGGAAGAAGTGGCAATCGTGGTAGATGTGCCCAGCCTTGTAGATTACCATACTCCCTTAGTGAAGGTGGTATAGATATTACAAATAAAGATGAGGAATATCTAATGAGCCCCAAAGACATACAAACCCTAGACCTCATACCTGATTTTATTAATGCAGGTATAGACACATTTAAAGTTGAAGGCAGAATGAAGAGTCCGGAATATATAGCATCGGTATCTAGGATATATAGTAAATATATTGATATGGCTATGGGGAAAAATGATTATAAGGTTGCAAGGAATGACAAAGATGAACTTTTAACTGTTTTTAATAGGGGAGGTTTTACTGAGGGTTACTTTACCCAGGAGCCAGGAAAATCTATGATGTCAACTAAAAGTCCTAAAAATATGGGACTTTTAGTTGGAGAAGTAATATCATATAGCAATATGTCAAATGCTCAAATTAAACTAAAGAAGGATTTAAATCCTGGGGATGGAATTGGTATAATGACCCAAGATGGTATAAATACGGGGGCTGGTATTTCTAAGAAAATGAAAGCTGGGGAAATACTTAGTATAGTTATAAGAGGCAATATATCAAAAGGGGATAAGGTTTATCTTTCTAAGGACCATGAACTTTTAAAAGAATTATCAAGATCCTATTCCAACAATAATAGGAAATCTTATGTAGATATAAGATTGATAGCTAGATTAGATAAGGCAATGGAAGTAGAATTAACCCATGAAAATGGCTGTGTTATCAGTCTTAAGGGTGATAAAGTAATAGCTGCTAGAAGTGCCCCCATTAGCCAGGAAAGCTTAAGGAACAGATTTCAAAATTTGGTAATACACCATTTAAGGCAAGAAATATAAATATAGATTGTGATAGTAATATTTTCATACCTATTTCAAGTATTAATAACTTAAGAAGAGCAGCAAGCAAGGAATTGGTTGCTAAAATACTAAATAATAATTCATATAGTGGTAAGGGGTATGAAAATTATTTAAATGATAGGGATTTAAAAGAAGCAAATGTATTTACTGATAAGGTTTTTACAGGTTGTGTTAGAAATATAGATCAACTGGAGGCATGTTTGGATAATTTAAGTCATATATATTTGGAATTGGAATATCAGGAAGTTTCAGATATAGATAGGGCAATAAAATTATGCCAAGAAAAAAATGTTAAACTATATATAGCCCTCCCACATATTCAAAGGGAGAATGACTACAATATATATAGCGATATAATGAACTATATTGAAAGCACCGATATAGATGGTTACTTAATTAGAAACTATGGTCAGATTAAAAGACTTGCTAGAAGTAATAAGGAAAAGATTGTTGATTATACACTTAATATAATGAACAATGAAAGCATAAAAGCTTGGGAAAACCTAGGAATAAATACAAGTACCTTATCACTAGAATTAAGCGAAAAAGAAATAGAGAATATAAGTGGTGATTGTTTAGAAATGGTCATATATGGATATATACCTATTATGACTACAGAGCAGTGTTTAGTAGGTAGATATGGGAACTGTGACTATAAAAAAGGCGGATTAGATAGCCCCTATAAACTTATAGACCGTAAAGGGGAGGAGTACAGTCTAGCTACAAATTGTAAAAGCTGTAGGATGCAGATTTTAAGTAGTAGACCCATAGCCCTTGCAGATAGAATAAATCAAATTAAAAATTTACCTATCCATAAAATGCGTTTTGAGTTCACATCTGAAAGGCCAGAAGAGATAAGGGAAATTATAAACTGGTATACAGATGAAACATCACAGTATAGTATAGAATATAATGATAGGTACTTTATCCATGGTGTAGAGTAAAAAGGAGAAAATATATGGCTTACCTAGATATGTTTATTTTATTAAGTCGTTATGTATTTGTTGGATTTATGATAGTATTTNTATATATATCGGCAACATTTGTAACTAACGTACCTAATAAATTATCAATATTTGAAAAGCATAAAACAAAACTACAATACACATGCATTTTTTTCTTTAATCTAGCCGGCTACTCTATTTTAATTGCCAGACAAGAGGATAAGCTTCTTAAAATAGGTCTCCTTAAAAATGGGATAATGTTTATAGTGGTAGTTACCTTAACTGGATGGATACTAAGGATTACAAAAAGAAGCAAAGAAATACCAATGTATAATATTATCTTGTTTTTAGCTAATATAGGTATCATTATGCTAGAGAGATTAAACCACAATGAGGCTAGTAAACAAATAATTTGGTGTGCCTTAGGTCTGGGCCTAGCCTTGTTTTTACCTAGACTATTACAGGTATTTATAAACCATAAATTTAGGACCTTATATGCTATAGCAGGTTGGCTACTTATATTAACGCCTTTTCTTCTTGGTGAAGAAAAAAATGGAGCTAATAACTGGATTATGATAGGGTCAGGGGAGGGAGCCTTTGGTTTTCAGCCCTCAGAAATGGTTAAAATATTACTAGTACTTTATCTAGCATCAGCTTTACTTACTAAAGATGGTAAAAAGCTAAATTATAGAAAATTCATTGTACCTATGCTAACAGCAGCTGGCTATATTCTGTGTTTAGTATTACAAAGGGATTTAGGAGGAGGCCTTATATTCTTCCTAACTAGCCTAACCATTCTATATGTGGCAAGTAATAGTATATTACTTTACTTATTAGGAATAGGCTCAGGGACAATGGCAGCAATGATAGGTTATACTCTGTTTTCGCATGTAAGAGTTAGGGTGGAGGCGTGGAGGGATCCGTGGAAGGATATCTCAGGCAAAGGTTACCAAATAGTGCAGGCTTTATTTGCTATTGGTACCTGGGGCTGGTTTGGAAGTGGACTAACTAGGGGTTATCCAGAAAAAATACCAGTTGTAACATCTGATTTTATTTTTGCAGCAATTTGCGAGGAATTTGGTAATCTATTTGGGATAGGAGTGATATTTTTATATTTAATCTTAATCCTATATGGAATTCGTATACTGCTAGATATAAATGATGATTTTCTTCTACTGTTAGGTTTGGGAATTATTAATCTTATAGGTATTCAGGTATTTTTAATAGTAGGTGGGGTTATTAAACTTATTCCACTAACAGGTGTAACCCTACCCTTTGTTAGTTACGGAGGAAGCTCTATGTTAGTGAGTATATTTATGATTGGATTATTGCAATATGTGGCAGACCATATGGAAGATAAGTCAGGAAGCATAGCCAACAGTAAGATGGTGGAGAAATAATATGAATAAAAAGATGAAAAAGAACGTAATAAAAATTGGATTTATATATATATCAATGTTTATTATTCTCATATCCTATTTATCTTACTTTGTAATAGTTAAGAGTGAAGGTATAGTAATTCATGCCAACAATAGGAGGATGGACCCGGTTGAAAACGAGGTAGTAAGGGGAGATATCCTATCAAGTGATAATAAGCTAATAGCCACTACTGTAACAAATGGTGGTGATTCAGTAAGAACTTATCCACAAGCAAATAGGTACTCACATGCGGTAGGATATACCCAAAAAGGCAAGACTGGTATAGAAGCATTTGCCAATGTGGAGTTATTAAGGCCAGATTATAATCTAGAAAGTATCTTTAAAAGAGCCTTTGAAGGTGAAAAGTTTCAAGGAAGGGATATTGTTCTTACTATAGATGATAGATTACAAACAGCAGCCCAAAACTCATTAGGTGATAATAGGGGGGCCATTGTTATAATAGAATCATCAACAGGTAAAATAAAGTCATTGGTATCTAAGCCAGATTTTAACCCTAATAATGTTGCGCAAAATTGGGAAACACTAATAACAGATGAGACTAACACACCACTTGTAAATCGGGTATCATCAGGACTATACCCACCAGGATCTATATTTAAGATTGTAACAACAGAGGCTTTTTTGAATGATAACAATTCAGAGGCAGATTTATCCTACAACTGTACAGGNCAGATCACAACGGGTGATAATACAATCCGTTGCTATAATGATACAGTTCATGGGGAACTTAATTTATCTAGTGCCTTTGCCAAATCATGTAACACATATTTTATTAATATGGGTAGAGACATAGGAGCTAGGGGCCTTAGGAAAACAGGGGAAAAGCTTTTATTTAATAAGAGCTTACCGTTAGCTATGGAGCACTCTAAAAGCCAGTTACTAAAGGGTGAGTTAATACCCGATGCAGAGCTATCTGCAACATATATAGGACAAGGTAAAACCTTAATTACGCCGATTCATGCAGCAATGATTACCGCTGCTATAGCTAATGAAGGGGTACTAATGGAACCCTATATGATAGATTATTCAAAAGATAAAAAGGGAAACATAAAGACAAAAAACCTGCCAAAATATGTAGATGAAATAATAAGCCCTAAGGATGCAAAAAGAATTGAAGAATTAATGGTTAAGGTAGTTCAAGAAGGAACAGGAAGCAAGGCAGCAGTAAACAATATGTATGTAGGTGGTAAAACAGGTACTGCAGAAAATGAAGGAGCTAAAGATCATTCATGGTTTGTGGGATTTGCAGGAAGCGAGAGTCCAGAAATATCAATAGCGATTATTATCGAAAATGCAGGCAGGGATGCTAGTGCATCATCTGTTGCCCATAATTTAATTAAGGAATACCAAAATATCAGATAAAGATATACTAAGAAGCGGAGGTTTACTGATGATAAATGTTGTAAGCTGTGGAGGGGTGGTTATTCATAATGGTAAGATTCTAGTCTTATATAAGGAATATAAAAATAAGTACACAGGCTGGGTTCTTCCTAAAGGTAAAGTAGAAGATTATGAAACTCACGAAGAGACAGCAAGAAGGGAAGTTAAAGAAGAGGCAAGTGTAGAGGCTAAAATAATGGATTATATTGGACCTAGCAACTACAAATTTAATGGCCGAAACGATGTGATTAATAAAACAGTTCACTGGTATTTAATGCAATCTTACAATTTTTATGCAAAACCTCAAAGAGAAGAATATTTTGTAGATGTTGGATACTATAAATATAATGAGGCCTATCATCTGCTTAAATTTGCAGATGAGAAACAAATGCTGAAAAAAGGATATGACCAATATATAAAAATGAGAAAAAATAATCAATGGTAAAAGAAAACACCCCAATTGGGGTGTTTTTTACTACCGATGGCCGGACTCGAACCGGCACGGTATTGCTACCAGTAGATTTTGAGTCTACCATGTCTGCCATTCCATCACACCGGCATTTTCTAAATACCTACTTATTTTAACACAGGCATAGCGCAACTGCAATAGAATTTATATGCAAAAAATATTATATTGATGTATAATTAAAGTGCTCATAATTTTAGTGAAAGGAGTGGCAAGATGGATATAGAAAAGGAAAAGAAATTAGTTGGGCAAGCTAAAAAAGGAAATATAAAAGCATTCGAACAATTAGTATTAGAACATGAAAAGATAGTTTATAACATTATATACAGGATTATGGATAATGAAGAAGATACATATGACTTATCCCAGGAAGCATTTATAAAGGCCTACACAAAAATTAATCAGTTTAATGAGGAGTCGAGGTTTAGCACCTGGCTTTACCGAATAGCCACTAACACTAGCCTAGATGAACTAAGGAAGAGAAAAGGAAAAGAAACCTATTCCATTGATAAGCCTATAATTGGGGAAGATAATGATATGCTCCCAGAATACATAGATGAGAATGAGAATGTAGAAAAAGAAATTATAGGTAAGGAAAAAAATGATGTTATAGAATGTGCGTTTAAAGAACTTAATAAAAATAACAAGATAATTTTAAATTTAAGAGAGATCCAGGGATTATCCTACGATGAGATATCTAAAGTTCTTGGAATATCCTTGGGCACTGTAAAATCAAGGATTTCAAGGGCAAGACAAGAAATGAAAAATATTCTAATGCAAGATAAGGAACCTTATGCTACTTATTTTCGTCAAAATACTATAAGGAGGGATAAGGATGGACTGTGAAAAATATTATGAATTAATATCATTATATATAGATGACATGCTAAGTGCTAGTCAGTTAAAAGAATTAGAAGATCATATTAAAGAATGTAAGCAGTGCAAGGAAGAAATAGCTATTTTGCAAACAATATCTAATGATATGGTAGATTTAGAGCAAGTAGATTTGCCAGATGATTTCCATAAAGAATTAATGGAAAAGATAAAGGAGAATTCTACAAGTAGCCTGAAATCCTTACCTACTAATAAAAAATGGTATTTTAATATGAAATTTGCCAGTGCTGTGGCAGCAGTATTTGTAATTTCGGTAATTTTAATTAACCCATTTAAGGATAATAGTAAAGAGGAAGCTCTGCCTGAAATGGCAAATAATATAGCACAAACTCGTATGATAGATTTACCAGGGGAAGATGATTTAGTTGAAAGCAGGGAGGAGATAAGTGAGGATGCAGAAATTGCTGCCTTTGATTTGGGGGAGGAATTTCAGAACGTTAATCATGAAGAATGGACTATAGAAACAACTGATCTAGCAGATTATCAAAATATCCTTGTAGATGAAATAGATAAAATGGGATTAAAAATAACAGTAAATCAGGAATTGTTTAAAGAAGAACAGATTCTAGACAGTATTTTATTGGAACTTGAACTAGACAAAGATAATAAGGACTACCTAGAGCTCATTATTAGGGATTTGGAAAAGACTAACACTTTTGATAAAGTTCAGGATGCTAGTTCCCAAAAAGAAGAGCTTATTACAAGGTTGGTTATTGTAATTAATAGAATATGATAAAAGGAGTAGATAATTATGAAAAAGAATGCTAAGACTTTATTAATTTTATTGGCTGTAATATTTACTACATTCTCTGGTACCTTGCTAGTTCAAGCTTCAGAAATTAAAATGGGTACAAATACAATCCAAACTAATGGAAAAGCAACAATCAATGTAAAGCCTGATATGGCAATAATTAGTGCATATGTGAATACAGAAAATAGGGATGCTAAAAAAGCCCAGGAAGAAAATGCTAAACAAATAAATAAAATAAAGGAAGAGATAAGTGCAAAATATAATTTAAAAGAGGAAGATATAAGGACAGTTAGCTACAATATAAGACCAAATTATGATTATATAGATGGAAAACAAGTATTTAAAAATTATATAGTAAGGCACTCTCTTGCAGTTAATGTGGAGGATGTTGATAAGACGGGAGAAATGCTTGACTCTTTAGTATCTAGCGGGGCAACAGGTGTAGATAACATTCAGTTTGGTATTAAGGATGATAAAGAAACTTATAATTTAGCTCTTCAAAAAGCCATAGCAAATTCCCAGGAAAAAGCAGATGCCATAACAAAGGCTTTAGGAGTAGGCAAAGCTAAACCTATTGCTATTACAGAAAAAGGTGAGTCCATGGGAATTACTGATGACTATAATATAATGGTTGAGGAGATGCAGGCTGATGGTGCTTATGGAACCAATATCTTCCAAAATGATATTGAAATTACAGCCAGAGTAGAAGTTATTTTTAAATGGTAGGCAAGTATACAATAAACCTTGACACACTTACAGAATTTGTTATACTATTGGTATTAGAATAAGAAGTAAATAGTGTTCACAGTGAAGAAGAAGAGTAGCAAGACAATTTAGGAAAGAGAGCTAGGGCTGGTGAAATCCTAGCAATGGTTTTGTGAAGGCGCTTTGGAGTGAATATCCATTAAGTGGGCTATATGTGCCAATTAGGGTGGAACCGCGGAAGTAAACTTTCGTCCCTGTCTAGGGATGATATGTTTATTCTGCGGTTTTTTGCTTTAAAAACATCTAAACTAGATATAGAAACAGGAGGAAGATTTATGGAAAAGATATCAATGCAACAAATAGTTGCAGTTGCAAAGTCTAGAGGATTCGTATACCCGGGATCTGAAATATATGGTGGGCTTGCAAACACATGGGATTATGGTCCCCTAGGAGTAGAGCTTAAAAACAATGTTAAAAATGCATGGTGGAAGAAGTTTGTTCAGTCACACCCAAAAAATGTAGGATTAGATGCAGCAATTTTAATGAACCCTAAAGTTTGGGAAGCATCAGGTCACCTTGCAGGTTTCGCAGATCCATTAATGGATTGTAAAGGATGCAAGGAAAGATTTAGGGCAGATAATCTAATAGAAGAATTTATGGATGATCCAGATAGTACAGATCCAGTAGACTCCTGGACTAATGAAGAAATGGAAGAATATATTGCTGAAAATAATATTAAATGCCCTTCATGTGGAAAGCAGGATTTTACAGATATAAGGCAATTCAACCTAATGTTTAAGACTTTCCAGGGTGTTACAGAGGACTCACAAAATGTTGTATACCTAAGACCTGAAACAGCACAAGGTATTTTTGTTAACTATAAGAATGTACAACGTACATCTAGGATGAAAATCCCCTTTGGAATTGGCCAAATAGGTAAATCATTCCGTAATGAAATTACACCTGGTAACTTTACATTTAGGACAAGAGAATTTGAGCAGATGGAACTACAGTTTTTCTGTGCACCAGGAACTAACCTGGAATGGTTTGAATACTGGAAAAAATTCTGTGTTGACTGGTTAATAGACTTAGGAATGAAAGAAGAGAATATGAGACTTAGGGATCATACTCCGGAGGAACTATCACATTATAGTAATGCAACAGTGGATATTGAATTTATGTTCCCATTTGGATGGGGAGAGTTATGGGGAATTGCAGATAGGACTGATTATGACTTAAGCCAGCACCAAAAACATACTGGCGAAGATATGGAGTATTTTGACCCTATAACTAATGAAAGGTATATTCCTAATGTAGTAGAGCCTTCCTTAGGACTTGACAGGGTAACATTAGCCTTCTTATGTGAAGCTTACGAAGAAGAAGAGCTGGAAAATGGTGATACTAGAAATGTATTTAGGTTCCATCCAGCCCTAGCGCCAGTTAAAGCTGCAGTATTACCCCTATCTAAGAAATTATCGGAAGAAGCTACTGAAGTATATCATGAACTATTAAAACATTTTAGTGTTCAATATGATGAAGCAGGATCAATAGGTAAGCGCTACCGTAGGCAAGACGAAATAGGTACACCATTCTGTATAACCTACGACTTCGATTCATTAGAAGACGGAAAGGTAACTGTAAGAGATAGGGATACGATGGAGCAAGAAAGGGTAGCCATTGAGGATTTAACCCAATATATTGGTGATAAAGTAGTTTATTAAGGCTTAATATTAGTCTAATAATACAATTATGCAATAAAAGTGTGAAATGTGTGTTTAAGTTACCAAATTTATGATATAATAGTCACGGTAATAAATAACGATTATAAATTATTAGGAGGCAAAGTATGAATTCTAAATTTGTTTATATGTTTAGTGAAGGGGATGTTTCGCAAAGAAACTTATTGGGGGGCAAGGGTGCAAACCTTGCTGAAATGACTAACATGGGATTACCAATTCCACAAGGTTTTATTGTTACTACAGAAGCTTGTGTAGAATATTATGATAAAGACCAAGTCTTAACAGAAAATATTAGGGAACAAATAAAAGAAAATATGGCTAAGTTAGAAGAAATTGCTGGTAAGAAATTTGGAGATGACGAAGATCCATTACTAGTATCAGTTCGTTCAGGTGCTAGGGTTTCAATGCCTGGTATGATGGATACAGTTCTTAACTTAGGACTTAACGATGTATCTGTTGAAGGACTTGCTAAGAAATCAGGAAACCCAAGATTTGCTCATGACTCATATCGTCGTTTTATCCAAATGTTTGGCGATGTTGTTATGGAAATTGATAGATTAAAATTTGAAGCTATTATCGATGAGCTTAAAGAAGAAAGAGGCGTAGAACTTGACGCTGATTTAACAGATGATGATATTCAGGAAATGCTTAACAGATTCAAGAAATTATACAAAGACGAAATTGGAGAAGAATTCCCACAAGATCCAGTTGATCAATTAATGGAATCAATCCAGGCAGTATTCCGTTCATGGATGAACCCAAGAGCTATTGTTTATAGAAGAATGAATGGTTTTGAATCAAGTTGGGGAACAGCTGTTAACGTACAAGAGATGGTGTTTGGTAATATGGGACCAACATCAGGAACAGGGGTTGCATTTACGAGAGATCCAGCAACAGGTGAGAATGTACTTTACGGTGAATACTTAATCGATGCTCAAGGTGAAGACGTAGTTGCAGGTACACGTACTCCAAACCCAATTTCTCAGCTTGAAGAAGATATGCCAAAAGTATACGAAGAATTCAAAACTATTGCAGAAAACCTTGAAAAACACTATAAAGATATGCAAGATATGGAGTTTACTGTTCAAGATGGTAAATTATATATTCTTCAAACACGTAGTGGTAAAAGAACAGTTGGATCAGCACTTAAGATTGCAGTTGATTTAGTAGAAGAAGGAATGCTTACAAAAGAAGAAGCACTTTTACAAGTAGATCCAGCACAACTTGATCAATTACTTCACCCAATGTTTGATGAAAAATCACTAGCTGAAGCAAAAATCATTGGTAAAGCATTACCAGCATCTCCAGGTGCAGCAACAGGTAAAGTTTACTTAACAGCAGAATCAGCTAAAGAAGCAGGAGATAGAGGCGAGGATGTAATCTTAGTACGTCTTGAAACTTCACCAGAAGATATTGAAGGAATGGTAGTAGCTAAAGGTATCCTAACAGCACGTGGAGGAATGACATCTCATGCTGCGGTTGTAGCTAGAGGTATGGGAATCTGCTGTGTATCAGGATGCGGGGAAGTTAGATTTAGTGAAGACGGTAAGTCATTTGAACTAGATGGACAAACCTTCTACGAAGGCGATGCTATGTCATTAGACGGTACAGCAGGTAACATCTACGGAGAAGCTATTAAGACAGTTGATCCAGAAATTACAGGTGATTTCGAAACATTTATGAACTGGGCAGACGAAGTTCGTACTCTTAAAGTACGTGCAAATGCTGACAGCCCAGAAGATGCAAAAAATGCACTTTCATTTGGAGCAGAAGGAATTGGTTTAACTCGTACAGAGCATATGTTCTTCGAAGAAGACCGTATTATGAAAATGCGTAAAATGATTGTTTCCAAAACAGAAGAAGAAAGAAGGGAAGCACTTAGCTCACTTCTACCAATGCAAAAAGGTGACTTTGTAGGAATTTATGAAACTATGGAAGACTTACCAGTAACAATTAGATTACTAGATCCACCACTACATGAATTCTTACCACAAAGCGATGAGGATATTAAGGCTCTTGCGGATTCAATGGAAATTTCATATGAAGAGCTTAAAGGAACAGTTGATGAGCTTCACGAATTTAACCCAATGATGGGACACCGTGGATGTCGTTTAGCAGTTTCCTACCCAGAAATTGCAGAAATGCAAACAAGGGCGATTATAGAAGCAGCTATCCAGGTTAAGAAAGAAAAAGGTGTTGACGTTAAGCCTGAAATTATGATTCCTCTTATTGGTGATGAGAGAGAACTTAAATACGTTAAAGATGTTGTTGAAGAGACAGCAGAAGCAGCTATTAAGGAAGCAAACATTGAACTTAACTACTCAATTGGTACAATGATTGAAATTCCACGTGCAACACTTATTGCTGATAAGATTGCAGAAGAAGCTGAATTCTTCTCCTTTGGAACAAATGACTTAACACAAATGACATTTGGTTTCTCAAGAGATGATGCTGGTCCATTCTTAGAAGATTACTATGACAAAAACATCTACACAACAGATCCATTTGCACGAATTGACCAAACAGGTGTAGGACAATTAATGGAACTAGCAGTAGAAAAAGGAAGAAAAGCAAGACCAGATATTAAACTTGGTATCTGTGGAGAGCATGGTGGAGACCCATCATCAGTTGAATTCTGCCACAATATTGGTTTAGGATATGTATCTTGTTCACCATTCCGTGTACCGATTGCACGCCTTGCAGCAGCACAAGCGGTAATTAAAGCAAAGTAATTATATAAACTACAGATAAAAAGGCATTGCCACTAGTGGCAATGCCTTTTTAAGACTAATAAATAATATGCTAAGTTATAAGAATATTAGTTAGAATTTTACCCCTTAATAAGGTAAATAAATTTTAGATGTAAGGATAGATTGATATTATTAAAAAAATATGCTATAATATACAGTATTATGAGGTAGTATGTGATAAATTAAATACTAACATCCTTTAGTAATTAATGGGATAATAACCAGTACAAGGGGGTCTATACAAAAAATAGGCTCTCTTGTATTACTTTTTATAGAAAAACAAAGAAAATAAAGGATTTTAAGAAAAAGTGTAGTATATATAGTATTAGTAAAGTTTATTCGGGAGGTGTATATACGGTGAATATTAGAAAATCCTATGAGGATAGGGAAGTTGAAAATCTTAGTAAATTTGCAGTGACAAGTGTAAATTCAAAAGGTAGAAAAATCAAAGAAGAAAAATGCAACATAAGAACTGACTTTCAAAGGGATAGGGATCGTATACTACACTGCAAAACTTTTAGAAGGCTTGCCCATAAAACACAGGTGTTTATATCACCTGAAGGAGATCATTATAGAACTAGGCTAACTCATACATTAGAAGTATCACAAATCGCAAGAACCATTTCAAGGGGTTTAAGTCTAAATGAGGATCTGACAGAAGCCATAGCACTAGGCCATGATCTTGGACACACTCCTTTTGGGCATGCAGGAGAACATGCATTACAAGAACTTACAGATAATAAATTTGAACATAATATTCATAGCTTAAGAATAATAGATCATATAGAAAAAAACGGAAAAGGATTAAACTTAACTTATGAAGTAAGGGATGGGATACTAAATCATCAAACAAAGGGGACCCCTAGTAGCTTAGAGGGGAAGGTAGTACAATTTGCTGATAAAATAGCCTATATTAACCATGATATAGATGATGCCATTAGAGGTGGTGTTCTTAAAGAAGAAGATTTACCAAGGGGGCCAATAAGTGTTTTGGGAAATACTTTTGGAGAAAGAATTAATACCTTAACCAAGGATATTATAACTTCTAGTATAGATAAAAACACAGTTACCATGACTAGTGAAGTTTTTGAAGCCTATCATGAACTTAGAAATTATTTATTTAAGAAAGTTTATATTGGCTCAGAGGCAAAGGCGCAGGAAAGCAAAGCAAAACATATAGTTACAGAATTATACATGTATTATATCAATAACAGTGAGCTATTAGAAGCTGAAGTCCCAGAAAACTATGATGGGGATACCCAGCAAATAGTGTGTGACTATATAGCTGGAATGACAGATAGGTATGCGATTAATCAGTATTGCGAATTATTTTTACCTTTATCTTGGGACGTATATTGAAATATAAAAAGATAAATTATAAATAGTATTTTAGGAAGCAGGGATTGTAGATGTATTATCCTGAAGAAATTATAGAAGAAGTACGGGTTCAAAACGATATAGTAGATTTAATATCTGAATATGTTACATTGAAGAAAAAAGGCAATTCATATTTCGGCTTATGCCCATTTCATAATGAAAAAACAGCTTCTTTTTCTGTAAGCCAGGAAAAACAAATGTATTATTGTTTTGGATGTGGTGCTGGTGGTAATGTTATTACCTTTGTTATGGAAAAAGAGAATTATAACTTTGTAGAAACAATACAGTTACTAGCACAAAAAAGAAATATTGAGTTACCTAAAGCCCAGTATTCTGAAAAAGCCCAGAAAGAAATAAAGAAAAGGCAATCATTATTGAATATACACAAGGATACTGGAAGGTATTTTTACTCTAATTTGCAGCAAGAAGAGGGTAGGGAGGCAAGGGAATATCTAAGTAAAAGAGAATTATCTACTGAAGTGCAAAGAAAATTTGGCCTAGGATATGCTAAGGGGAATCACTATGATTTATATAACTATTTAAAGAATAGGGGCTACAATGATCAGCTAATACTAGAAAGTGGACTTGTAATCAAAAGTAAGACTGGGCCTGGATGCTATGATAGATTTAGTGACAGGCTGATGTTTCCTATTTTTGATGTTCATGGAAGGGTTATTGCCTTTGGTGGAAGGGTTTTAGATGGTTCTATGCCTAAATATCTAAACTCTCCAGAAACCATTTTGTTTGAGAAAAATGCAAATTTATATGGTCTTAACTATGCGAGGGTTGCAAGGAAAAAAGAAATATTTATTGTAGAAGGCTATATGGATTTTATAGCCATGTATCAGGCTGGCATCCATAATGTTGTAGCGAGCTTAGGTACAGCCTTTACCAAAGGGCATGCCAACTTAATTAAAAGATATGCTGATGAAGTTATTCTATTATATGACAGTGATGAAGCAGGGATAAGGGCAACAATTAGGGCCATACCAATCTTACAAGCTGCCAATATAAAGGTAAGGGTTCTACATCTACCAAAGGGTCAAGATCCAGATGATTATATTATTGAAAGAGGAGCTGAATCCTTAATAGAATTAGGGAGTAATGCAGTTGGGGCAGTTACCTTTCAAATTCAGATGATAAAAACAAAGTATAATATNGAAAATATAGAGCAAAAAATTAGATTTATAGATGAGGTATCAGATCTTATTGCAGGACTTAGCAATGCTATTGAACAAGAAATATACATCCAGCAGGTATCTAAGATTTACAACATAGAAGCTGATGCACTTAAAACAGAAGTGCGTAAACAAATGCAAAAAGAGCAGAATAAAAATAAAAATATTTCAATAAATAAGATAAAAAACAAAAGAGATATAAATAAAAATACAAAAGCTGAAGAAGGGTACTTTAAAACCCAATCAGAGTTATTGCAAATCATGTGTTTATATCCAAGTGTTTTAATAGAAGTAAAAAAACATTTATTGCCAGAGGATTTTATAGACCCATTTTTTCAAAAATTAGTAGGCTTAATATATGAAAAGCAAATAGATGGACATATTACAAATCCTTCACAATTTACAAGTTTTTTTGAAACAAGTGAAGAACAACAAAAAGTAGCCAATATATTCTTAGCGCAAAAAGAATATGAGAATAAGGAAATGATTACAAAAGTAATTAATGATACTGTGAAAAAACTTAAAAATAAGGCTATAGAAGAAGAATTAAAAACAACAAAAGACATTGAAAAACTGCAAAAGCTACTTAAGGCAAAAAAGGAAGTAGATAATTTGTATATTGATTGTATATATGGATAAAATAATATACAGGTGAGAAAGGGAGGACTTTACGTGGAAAAGACTAATAAGCCCAAATTAACATTCCAAGGAAGATTAGAAGATTTGGTGATTTTTTCAAAAACTAAAAATAAAATAATAGAGCAAACTGATGTCAACGAGGCATTTGCAGACTTAGACTTAACACCTAATCAAATAGAATTAATATATGATAGACTAGAAGAAGAAGAAATTGATGTTCTAGAGGAAATAGATGATGAGGATGGCGATGGTGATAAATCTGGAGGAGTAGATTTAAGTGTTCCAGATGGAATAAGCCTAGATGACCCAGTTAGGATGTACCTAAAGGAAATTGGAAAGGTAGATTTATTAACTGCAGAAGAAGAGGTAGAACTAGCCCAAAGAATGGAAGCTGGAGATGATGAGGCTAAGAAGAAACTTGCCGAGGCTAACTTAAGGTTGGTTGTGAGTATTGCTAAACGTTATGTAGGTCGAGGGATGCTATTTTTAGACCTTATTCAGGAAGGTAACCTAGGCCTTATAAAGGCAGTAGAGAAGTTCGACTATCGTAAGGGGTTTAAATTCTCTACTTATGCTACATGGTGGATTAGGCAGGCTATAACAAGGGCAATAGCTGATCAGGCTAGAACTATAAGGATACCTGTCCATATGGTTGAGACAATTAATAAACTCATGAGGGTATCAAGACAATTATTGCAAGACTTAGGAAGAGAACCTACACCAGAGGAAATAGCAGTAGAAATGGATTTGCCAGTAGAGAAGGTGCGTGAGATTATGAAAATTTCACAAGAACCTGTATCATTAGAAACACCTATAGGTGAAGAGGAAGATAGTCATTTAGGTGACTTTATTCCAGATGAAGATGCTCCTGTTCCGGCAGATGCTGCTGCATTTACCCTGCTCAAAGAACAATTAGTAGAGGTATTAGATACTCTTACAGAAAGGGAGCAAAATGTTCTTAGATTAAGGTTTGGCTTAGATGATGGAAGGGCACGTACTTTAGAGGAAGTAGGTCAAGTATTTGATGTAACTAGGGAACGTATCCGCCAGATAGAAGCTAAAGCACTAAGAAAGCTTCGCCATCCAAGTAGAAGTAAAAAGTTAAAAGACTATTTAGAATAAAATATATTAAAGAGGTTCTATTGTGGAAATATCAAAACGTTTAAAAACAATTGCAAGTTATGTACCCATAGGGTCTAATGTGGTTGCAGATATCGGGACTGATCATGGGTATATACCTATATATTTAATAAAAAATAATATAGCAAATAAATGCATAGCATGTGATATAAATGCAATGCCCCTTGAAAGTGCTAAACAAAATATTATAAATCATAGCATGGAAAACCAAATAGAAACTAGGTTAGCTAATGGTTTATCCAAGCTAAAAATAGGCGAAGCTAATGTTATCATAATTGCAGGTATGGGTGGAATGCTTATAATAAATATTTTAGAAGATAATTTAGATACTGTAAAGGCGGTAGGCCTATTAATTTTACAGCCCCAAGTAGATGAAGACATGGTAAGAAGATATCTTCATTCTATATCATTTAGTATTTCAGATGAAAAAATGATTTATGAGGATGGCAAATACTATACTATTATAGTGGCAAAGCCAGGACGTGAAGCTAGATATAGCCAAGAGGAATATATGATAGGTGCAAAACTTATTGAAAACAGGGATCCAACCCTAAAAAAATATATAGAGCATAAAAGGGGAAATCTCAATAAAATTAAAAATAATATTAAAGAGATAAAAAGTGAAAGTAGCAAGAAACGACTAAATGAAGTGGAAAAGGAATTATCCATTTATGAGGATGTGTTAGAATGTCTGTAAAGGTAGAAGAGCTTATAAAAGAATTAAATAACTTGGCACCTGAAGACCTGGCTATGGACTGGGATAATGTAGGATTGCAAGTAGGATCTTTAAATAGTAGCGTATCTAAAGTTTTACTTGCCTTAGATGCGAGTCCTATGGTAATTAAAGAAGCTATTGAGGAAGAAGTTGATATGATTATTACCCACCATCCAATGATATTCTCTTCCTTAAAAACTATAACTGAGGATAGCTTATTGGGGAATAGGATATATAAACTCATAAGAAATAATATTAGCTTATATGTAATGCATACAAACTTTGATGCGGCCTTTGGCGGTACCAATGATATATTAGCTAATAAAATAGGTCTTTATGATTTAAAGGTAATTAATCCAGATGAAAATGGAATAGGTATTGGTAGAATAGGGAATATTAAAGAAACATCCATTAAGAATCTTGCTTCAATAATAAAAGAAAAATTAGGATTATCAAACATAAGGATTATAGGAAATTTGGATAGAAAGGTTAGTAAAGTTGCCATATGTACAGGAAGTGGAATGAGCTTTATAGACCATGTAGCCAAGGAAGCTGATGTATTTATTACAGGTGATGTAAAATTTCATGATGCACAAAGGGCAAGGGATTTAGGCTTAACAGTTATAGATGCTGGTCACTATGGGACTGAGAATATAGCCATGCCCAATATTAAAAGTTACATGAAGGGATTTGCTAAAGAAAATAATATAGAAATAGTTATTTCTAAGATTAACGATGATCCATTTATTACAATTTAATTTAAGGATGATAAAATATGAGCAAAAAGTATATTGATATCATATTACCTGATGGTAGTAGTAAAAAAATAAAAAAAGGCGAAAAGCTAATAAATATTGCTAAGGAAGAACAAGATAAGCATAAGTCACCTATAGTACTTGCAAGGGTTAATAATAGCTTTAAGGAATTATTTAGTAGCGTAGAAGAGGACTTATCACATGTAGAATTTTTAGATTTACATACCAAAGAAGGTATGAGAGTTTATCAAAGAAGTACTACCTTCCTTATGATAGTAGCAGCCAAAAATGTAGCACCTAATATTAATATAAGAGTTAATCACCATATTAATGGAGGGTATTTTTGTGAAACCAAGAACGGAGAGGCTATAACACAGGACCTACTATCAAAAATTGATGAAGAAATGAGACGTATTGCTAAAGAAGACCTAAAAATTATAAAGGGATCTTACACTCTGGACTCAGCCCTTAAAATATTTGATGAAAATGAAATGTATGACAAAAAAACATTGTTTAAATATCGCAGATCTTCTAGGGTGAACCTATATAAGTTAGATGGAAGTTATGGATATTTTTATGGCGAGATGCTACCAAGTTCAGGATATATTAATGATTTTAAGATAATACCATATAACACAGGCTTCGTTTTAAAGTTTCCAGACGAAAAAGATCCATCTACCATATCACCATTTCTACCTGCACCTAAACTTTCAAATATATTTAATGAGTCAGAAAAATGGGCTCGTATTATGGGAGTTGATACAGTTGGTGCTTTGAATGATGTAATCTCAGATACAGAGATTAGGGAGTTAATTCTTATCTCAGAAGCTTTACATGAAAAGAAGATAGCCCAAATAGCAGATCAAATAACTGAACATAAGGAAAAATTAGGTGTGATTTTGGTTGCAGGCCCATCATCATCTGGCAAAACAACATTTGCCCAAAGGTTAGCTATTCAGCTTAAGGTTAGTGGAATGACACCTCATGCAATTTCCATTGATGATTATTTTGTTAACAGGGAGTTAACACCTAAAGATGAAGATGGCAATTTGGATTTTGAATCCATAGAGGCTATTGATATAAAATTGTTTAATAAACATATGCTAGATTTACTAGATGGCAAGGAAGTGGAAATACCAACATTTAATTTTAAAACAGGACAGAGGGAATATAAGGGCAATATGTTAAAAATGAACACAAATGATGTTCTAATTGTTGAAGGTATACATGGGCTTAATGAAAAGCTTAGTAGCCAGGTCCCCAGGGAAAACAAATTTAAAATATATATAAGCTGTCTAACACAATTAAATGTAGATTATCAAAATCGTATCTCTACAACAGACACTAGGCTTATTCGTAGGATGATAAGGGATTACAATCATAGGGGGATGAGCCCAGAAAGAACCTTAGAGTTATGGCCACTTGTTAGAAGAGGCGAAAGGAAAAATATATTCCCATTCCAGGAGGAGGCAGATGTTATATTTAACTCAGCATTAATATATGAGCTTGCTGCCCTAAAACCTAAAATTGAACCATTACTATTCCAGGTAGATAGATCATCACCTTATTTTGCAGAGGCAAAAAGAATATTAAAATTCTTAGAGTATTTTCTTGCTGTAGATACAGTAGATATTCCTGCTAATTCAATCGTTAGAGAATTTGTTGGTGGAAGCTGTTTTGAATAAAAAAATTGACACATCTTATAGCATATGAGATAATTGTAATTGAGTAAATCAGATGGTCGCAGGCATAAATTCCGAAAGGAAGTGCTTGAGGAACGTCCGAGCTCCATAGAGCAGGATGCTGGATAACGTCCAGTAGAGGCGACTCTAAGGAAAGTGCAACAGAAATAAACCGCCTATAAATTTTATAGGTAAGGGTGGAAAGGTGAAGTAAGAGATCACCGCATCTTAGGTGACTAAGATGGCAATGCAAACCCCATTTGGAGCAAGACCGTATAGGGAATATATAAGTAGTTGCTCGCTACATTCCCGTGGTAGGTCGCTGGAGCATATAGGTAACTATATGCCAAGATAGATGACTGTCAAATACAGAACTCGGCGTATAGATTTGCTCACATTTAATAGTTTACTAAAGGCAAGGGATGCACCATCATAGTGTTGACCTTGCTTTTTAATATGATAGGAAAGAAAGTGTGGGGCTATGACTATTTCCAAAAAAATATACATAGATAAAAGTGTATCAAATCATAGATTTATCCTTCGGAAACTTAAAAAAGGTAAGAAAGTTAATAATATATACTGTATTATATATACAGAGGATATGTTTTTAGAAATCATAAATAGTAATAAAATAAATGAAAAATATGATAAAGCTGTACTTATTGGAATAGCAGATAGTAGGCGGAAGGCGATGGAACTACTAGTTAATATTTTTGATGATGTTTATGTACCTAATCCGAATATAGATTATATGAAAAGATATTTTACAACAAACAAAAGTTAGTAGGGGAATATATATGGAAATATTACATCTGTTTATGATAGTGCTAAAATTTATAGGAATAATAATAGCGATACTTCTACTACTACTATTGCTGTTAATACTTATAATGCTTACGGTTCCCATTAAATATAAATTAGATTTGGATAAAGAAGAAGAGATATATGCCTATACAAGTTTTAAATGGTTATTTTCGTTGATATCTATAAATATGGAATACCACAATTCCCAAGAACTTAATATTAAGTATAAAATATTAGGAATACCCATAAAACCCAAAAAAAAGATGGAGACTAGAAGAAATTCAAGGAATTCCCATAAGAAAATAGAAAAAGTTGAAAATAGGAAAGCAAATAATGTTACAACAAATGATGTCAAAGCTAAAAAGAAAAGTAAAGGAATAAAAAAAGATACTAAAAGAAAAGTAAAATCTAAGAGGAATTTAGGAATCAAAAAACTAATTAAGCAAATAAGGTCCTATAGCTATAAAAAAGATTTATTAGCAGATACTATGGTATGGATTAAAGATTTTATAAAAAGAATAGCACCCAATAATCTTAAAATCTATTTAGAGATAGGTAAGGAGGATCCAGCAGATACAGGCTATATAATGGCAACATTATCAGCTTTATATCCACTTTATTATTCTTTTGCTAATATAGTAGGAAATTATGAAAAAGAATGCTTATATGTTAAAATAGAGGCAGATGGGAAAATAGCCCTATGGCAGCTAATATATAGTATAATAGAATATATTAGGCTAGAATCAGTTAAGGATCTTATAAAGACTGTTAGGACAAGTAGAAGGGAGAAAGATAATGGGAGAAAAACTGGAAAATAACTTAGACATATTATTAAAAAGACTAGAAAACTTTCTTACAACGAAAACTGTAGTGGGGGAGCCAATCCATATAGATAATACTATATTAGTACCATTAGTAGATGTAAGCTTTGGCGTGGGAGCAGGTACTGCAGCTACACTTGATAGGCCAAGCAAGGATAATAAAGCAACAAAGGGTAAAAGCGATACAGGCGGCGGTGGGTTAGGAGCTAAGATAACACCAACAGCTGTTTTAGTTATACAAGATGGTACAAGCCAATTAATTAACATTAAGAAACAAGATAGTGTAAGTAAGTTAATAGATATGGTACCTGGACTAGTTTCTAAGGTAAGTTCAGGATTTAAAGATAAGGATAGTAAGAATCCGGAAAATCAAGAAGCAGAAGAATATCTTAAAGATAAAATCAATAATTCATATCATGAAATGGAAGAATAAAAAATGTGCTCTTAAAGAGCACATTTTTTATACATTAAAACGGAATAGTATAACATCCCCGTCTTGTACAATATAATCTTTACCTTCAACTCTCACCAAGCCTTGTTCCTTAGCTAAAGCATAGGATGATGCATTTACAATATCATCAAAGCTAACTATTTCGGCCCTAATAAAACCTCTTTCAAAATCTGAGTGGATTTTACCAGCAGCAGCAGGGGCTTTAGTATTTTCTGCTATTGTCCAGGCTCGTACTTCCTTGGGTCCAGCAGTTAAGTAGCTAATTAGCCCTAGTAATTTGTAGCTAGCAGCTATTAAACGATCTAGGCCAGTATCTTTTATTCCTAGTTCATTTAGGAATTCTATCTTTTCGTCATCACTAAGTTCTGATATTTCTTGCTCAATTTGGGCGCAAATTACAAAGACTTCTGAGCCCTCAGAAGCAGCTAGCTCCTTAACTTTTTTTACATGATCATTATCACTATCAGAAGTTAAATCATCTTCACTAACATTTGCTGCATATAAAATTGGTTTATAAGTAAGAAGATCTAGGGACTCTACAAATTCTTTTTCCTCAGGGGAAGTAGTTTCTACTAAACGGGCAGTTATGCCTTTCTCAAGTTCAGCATGTAATTTCTCAAGCCATTTAATTTCTATTGCAAGATCCTTATCTCCTTTTAGAGATTTTTTTGTTCTTTCAATACGACGCTCAATAATTTCCATATCAGAAAATATTAGTTCTAAAGTTATAGTTTCAATATCCCTAAGGGAATCTATTGTATCTTCAACATGGGTGATATTAGTGTCTTCAAAACAACGCACCACATGTACAATAGCATCTACCTCCCTGATATGAGATAAAAACTTATTTCCTAAGCCTTCACCCTTGCTTGCACCTTCAACAAGCCCAGCAATATCAACAAATTCTATAGCAGCAGGTAAAATTTTTTCAGAGCCATAGATTTCCTTTAGAATAGCTAATCTTTCATCTGGAACAGTTACAATACCTACATTAGGGTCTATTGTACAAAAAGGGTAGTTAGCTGATTCTGCCCCTGCTTTTGTTAAAGAATTAAATAAGGTACTTTTACCTACATTTGGTAAACCTACAATGCCTAATTTCATTCATGACATCCTTTCCTAAAAACACTTATATAATGTAAATTTGCTATAATATATTAATATACAACAATTAATAATTATAGCTTAAATCCTATATCTAATCAATGATAAATCATAGATATTACAATAATGATTTACTTATAGCTGTATTTACAATATAATAAGTATAAAAGAGACAGATAGAGATAAGAAAAGGAGCAATAAGATGCCAGAAATTTATTTTCCAAACCTTAATATTGAAATTAATAAACTAGATAGGGTAGCATTTACCATATTTAATTTAGATGTATACTGGTACGGAATAATTATTACTTTAGGGATAATAGGGGGCTTATCCTTAGTTCTTTACCTAGCAAAAAAACAAGGACAAGATGGAGAGACCTACATTGATTTTTTAATGTATACTATATTCTTTGCCTTCTTGGGTGCTAGATTATACTATGTTTTATTTGAACTAGAATATTATCTTAAAAATCCAATGGAAATATTTAATCTAAGGCAAGGGGGACTTGCTATATATGGGGGCATAATAGCTTCTACAATAGTAGCAGTTATATTTGCAAGGGCTAGGCAGCTAGATTTTTGGAATTTTGGGGATACAGCTATATATGGATTAATATTAGGACAAGTAATAGGTAGGTGGGGAAACTTCGTTAACAGGGAAGCTTTTGGTGATTATACTAATTCATTATTTGCAATGAGAATTATTAAAGACCAAGCAACAGCGCCTATGACAGAAAATATACTAAATAATCTTCAGGTGGTAAATGAAATAACTTATATTCAGGTTCATCCAACTTTCTTATATGAATCTTTATGGAATACTGCACTTTTAATAATTCTACTTATTTATCTAAAAAATAAACGTTTTGAAGGGGAAATTATGTTTATGTACTTAGTGGGATATGGCTTAGGAAGATTTTGGATTGAGGGCTTACGAACAGACCCCTTACTCCTTGCTATACTTAAGATTCCGGCATCACAGGTCCTATCAGGCCTTCTTATAATAACTGGTATTATAGGGATAGCATATGGTAGAAAATGTAAGAAGATATAAAAGAATTCTATTATTTGGCAATTAATGTTGATTTATACCATATATGGTGCTATAATGATAAGCACCTAATAAAATGTTTGATACTAATGACTGGGGGGNGCTATAAATGGAGGGATTGACTATGATTGATATTAAGGATAATATCGAGCAACTGCAAGAAAAACTAAATAAAATGATCCATAACAAAAGTGATAGTACAAAGCTCTATGAAATTAGTACAGAGTTGGATGATTGGATTGTAAAATATTATAAACACAAATAAGTACAATAAATATTCAATAAAATATACAAATATAATATAGCAGATATAAACTGCTTTATTCAGTGGGAAATATATAATACCTAGCATTTTAAAGGATTGACTCTTTTATGTTAGCTATTATATATTTCCCATTTTTTTATGTAAAATAGCTTGAAATTTTATTAAAAACATACTACAATTATACATAGTGGTAGAAAGTGGTGGGAAGTGGAGAGGAAAGGTGCCCAGTGGAGGATGTGACCATGTTTATAGGGGAATATAAACATAGTATAGATAATAAAAATAGGGTTATTATTCCATCTAAATATAGGGAAGGATTAGGCGAATTCTTTATGCTTACTAAGGGGATAGATAATTGCCTGTCTATATACCCATATTCGGAATGGGCCATTTTCGAGCAAAAACTTAAAAGCCTACCAATGACAAATAAAAATGCTAGAAGGTTTACCAGGTTTTTTTTATCTGGTGCAGTTGAATGTAAAATAGATAAGCAGGGTAGAATATTAATAACATCTTCTTTAAAAGAGTATGCGGGTATATCAAAGGATGTTTATTTCATAGGAATGGGAGATCGCATAGAGATATGGAGTAGCCAGGAATGGGATAAATATAATGAAGATGACTTTGATGCAAATGAACTTGCAGAACAAATGGCAGATCTAGGTATATAAATGGGGTGACTACTTAATGGGATTTCATCATGTATCAGTTTTATTAGATGAATGTATTGAAGGCTTAAATATTAAAGAAGATGGGATATATGTGGACGGTACTTTAGGAGGTGCAGGGCACTCAAAGGAAATATCTAATCATTTAAGTAGCCAGGGGAGATTAATAGGTATCGATCAGGATATAGACGCAATAAATGCCTCAAGAAAAAGACTAAAGGACGTAAGTTGTCAGGTTGACCTTATAGAAAGTAATTTTTCTCATATGAAGGACCAATTGCAAAGATTAGATATAAAAGAAGTAGATGGTGTCCTCTTAGATCTAGGGGTATCATCCCACCAATTAGATGAAGCAAGCAGGGGCTTTTCATATATGCATAATGCACCACTTGATATGAGAATGGACCAAGGTGCGGACTTAACAGCTTATGAAGTGGTTAACAATTATGGGGAAGAAGAGTTAGATCTAATAATTAAAAACTATGGCGAGGATAACTGGTCTAAAAGAATTGCAGAGTTTATATGTAGATATAGGAAGGACAAGCCAATTGAGACAACCTATGAGCTAGTAGAAATAATAAAGAAGGCAGTTCCTAAAGGGGCAAGAAGAGATGGACCCCACCCAGCAAAAAGAACATTTCAGGCAATTCGTATAGAGGTAAATAATGAACTAAATATTATAAAGAATGCAATCTTTGATATAGTTGACTTACTAAAACCAGGGGGAAGGTTATGCATTATCACATTCCATTCCTTAGAAGATAGGATTGTTAAACAAGCATATAGGGAGCTAGAAAATCCTTGTACTTGTCCAAGGGAGTTTCCAGTATGTGTATGTAATAAAAAGTCAAAAGTTAAAGTCATAACTAGGAAACCAATTTCACCAACAGATGAAGAGATTGAACATAATCCAAGATCTAGAAGTGCTAAATTAAGAGTTTTAGAAAAAAAGTAATCCAAGGGGGATTAGGATGGCTACAAACCGCTATAATACTAAAACACATTATAACTACGGCAGTGCGGCTCCAGATATCTATAGAGAAGTTCAAAAGCCACATATGCCAAACACACAAAGGCGTAAGCAATTACAAAAGCAAAACAAAGAAAAGAAAAAAGCAGACTTTAAAAGAAGATTTAGTTATTTTATAAGTATAGTAACAGTGTTTATAGCATGTGCGGCATTTGTATGGGGTTGTGCCGTACTATCAGAAAAACAGCATGAATTAAAAACAGCTAAGAGTGAAGTGCAGCAGTTAAAAAGTCAGGTTAATACAACAAAATCCTTAATAGCTTCAGCAACAAATTTAGACCATATTAAGGAAGTAGCTACTAGTGAGCTTAATATGTCTGAACCATTAGCCCATCAAATAGTTTTTTTAGATATTGCAAAAACTAGTTATACAGTAATAGAGTGAGCATAGATACATAGGTTGGTGAGAAAAATTAAAAATACAAAAGCTATAAGAGATAAGCAAATAAAACGTAATAGGACTATAAAAAAAGCTATAAGCAGAATAATCTGCCTAGCTTTTTTCTTTATATTTTCTGGTGCTGCCCTTATTGGTAGGGTTACATATTTAAAGGTAGTAAAAGGGGACAAATTTGAAAAGGAAGTTGTTAGCCGTTCGGCAGGTGGTGAATATGAAATACAACCTCTACGCGGGAATATTGTAGACCGAAATGGCAAAAATTTAGTAATAAGTAGTATAGCATATAATGTCATATTAGATCCCCATGCCTTAATAGAGGCTGGTGAAGAAGAAGCGGAAAGAACCTTAGATACGGTATCAAAGGAACTGGGCTTAAATAAAAAAGAACTAGAAAGTATTGTGAAAAATTCACCTAGCTCAAAATATGAACTAATTAAAAAAGAGATACCCAATAAAGAGGGAGAAAAGCTACAGGAGCACAAGCTTAAGGGGGTATGGCTACAAGAAACTTTTGTAAGACAGTATCCTAAGGAAACATTAGCATCTCAAACAATAGGATTTTATAATAAAAATAAGCAGGGCCAGTATGGTATAGAGCAGCAATATGATGATGAAATGACTGGTTTTGCGGGCAGAGTTTTTCCAAAGCTTCACGAAGGTAATATAGTAACTTCAGAAAGTGTCTCAGCTATATCGGGCCACACCCTAGTAGTTACAATTGATGAAATTATCCAGCAATATATGGAAGAGGCTTTGACTAAATCAGCTATTGAATTTAAATCCAAAAATGCAGCAGGTATTGCAATTAAACCTAGTACAGGCGAAATACTGGCCATGGGAAGTTATCCTACATATAATCCCAATAAGTATAATGATATTTCTGAAATACTAGGTAAAGAAGTTTGGGATGCACTGGATGATAATGAAAAAGGGGAAAAATTAAATGAGGTATGGAAAAATTATAATATCCATATGACATATGAACCAGGGTCCACTATAAAGCCTATAGTTATTGCAGCAGCATTAGAAGAGGGAGTTATTTCAAAAGATCAACATTTTTACTGCCCAGGTGTAAAGGAAGTTGCTGGGGAGTCTATACACTGCGCCAAAAGAAGTGGGCATGGGGATATAGATTTAGAAGAAGCCATAGCACAGTCTTGTAACATTGCTATGATGGAAATTGCAGAAAAACTAGGAAAAGAGAAGTTTATTAAATATCAAAAGGATTTTGGACTAGGAGGACTTACAGGAATTGATTTACCAGGAGAAGAAATAGGAATACTTCATAACATTGACCAAATGGGACCGGTTGAGCTTGCAACAGCATCTTTTGGCCAGGGTTTTAATATGACTCCTATACAGCTTATAAGTGCTTTTTCAGCTACAATTAATGGTGGAAATCTTATGAAACCATATGTATTATCCCAGGTAGTAGATGAGGATGGTAATATTATAAAAGAAAACAAACCCCTCTTAAGGCGTAAGGTTATATCTAAGGAAGTCTCAGATATAGTGCGCCTTCAATCTGAAAGTGTTGTAACTGATGGAACAGGTAAGCCAGCAGCAATTGCAGGATATAGGATAGGTGGTAAAACAGGTACGGCACAAAAGCTGCCTAGGGAGGATAAGGAATATATATATTCATTTATAGGATATGCACCTGTTGACAATCCAGAAATTGCAGTTTTAATACTTTTTGATGAAACTGAGGAATATGCAGATGGGGTTGGTTTAGCAGCAAGGGTATTTAAGGAAATGATGGTTAAAATCTTACCATACTTAGAAATTTATCCAATAGATGTAATACCAGGAGCTAGTGAGGACACCGTAGAAGTTCCAGATTTTACAGGATTAGATGTATATGAGGCGGTTAATATTTTACATGCTCAAGGCTTATCCTATGAACCTATAGGGGTAGGGAAAGAGATTAATAAACAGTACCCCAAATCAGGTACACCCATACCAAAAGGTTCTAAACTTAAGTTATACTTTACATCTTCCGAACCTGAAAATTGTATGGAGTTAGCAGATTATATAGGGGAAGATGCGGAAGATGCAAAAATAGAGTTGGAAAACACTGGTTTTACTGTGGAGGTAATTGGTGAAGGTGCAGTTATTGGCTCACAAATACCAAGAGCCAATATGAAAATAGAAAAAGGTAGTTTGGTTAAACTGATTTTAAAAGAAGAAATTATAGAATAAAGCTTCTCCCTTTAAAATACAATGAGTTATAGGTGATTTTAAAGGGGGATTTTTTTGTGAAGACTAGGGATAGAATGGTTCAAAAAAGAATATTAATTTTGATTAATAGTTTTTTATTAGCGGTATTACTACTCATAGTTCGCGTAGGATATATTAAAATCATTGATGGTAGCTGGCTTAGGGACAGGGCTGAAGACTTACACACAAGGGATAGGCTTATATCACCCATTAGGGGGACTATATATGATAGGAACAAGATCGAACTTGCACAAAGTGGCTCAGTAGCAACAATAGGTGTTGTAAATGCCCAAATAGAGGATGAAGAAAAAGTAGCTAAGATCCTATCTGAAAAACTAGAATTAGAATATGACTGGGTATACCAAAAAGTTAGTAATAAGGTTGCCCTAGAAAGGATAGAATCTAAGGTAAGTAAGGAAGTTGCAGATGAGATAAGGGCTATGAACCTAGAAGGTGTAAAAGTAGATGAAGATACAAAAAGATATTACCCATATAATAATTTATTATCACATGTTATAGGTTTTGTTGGCAAGGATAATCAAGGTATAGTTGGTTTAGAAGTTAAATATGATAGCTATTTAAAGGGTAAGCAAGGAAAATTATTAATGGAAACTGATGGCCACGGTAATAGGAGGGACACCATTGCTGAGCAAAGGATAGAGCCGATTCCTGGCTACCACCTAGTTACTACCCTTGATTTAAATATACAAGAATATGTAGAACAGGCGCTTGAGAAAATTTTAGAAGTTAAGCAGGCAAAGAAAGGTGCTATTATTTTAATGAATCCCCAAAATGGTGCGATTTATGCTATGGCAAATAAACCCGACTTTGACCTAAATAAACCCTTTACCATAAATGATGATGAAATTTTACACAATTGGGATCTCTATTCGGATAAAGAAAAAAACGAAATGTTAAACCATATGTGGCGAAATTTTAGTATTAATGATACATATGAACCAGGTTCCACATTTAAAATTTTCACATCAGCAATAGGCATAGAAGAAGGGGTAGTAAATGAACAATCACCCTTTGTTTGCTCTGGCTCTAAGGCTGTTGGAGGTAGGAATATTAAATGTTGGCGCAGTCCTAGGAGCCACGGTGCTCAGACCTTTTTAGAAGGTGTACAAAATTCTTGCAACCCAGTTTTTATGGAGGTTGCAGAGAGGGTAGGAGTGGATAAGTTCCATGAGTATATGATTAAATTTGGTTTTAGTGAAAAAACCAATATTGATTTACCGGGTGAGGCGGTAGGCATAATGCATAACCCTAAAAATGTAGGTCCAGTAGAGCTTGCTACCATATCATTTGGCCAATCATTTCAGATAACGCCAATGCAATTACTAAGAGGGGCATCAGCTACCTTAAACGGGGGTTATCTAGTTACGCCACATATAGGAGACTATATCATAAATGATGAAGGGGAAATTATAGAAAAATTTGACTATCCACTGGGGAATCAGGTTATAAAAGAAGATACATCTAATAGAATGAAAGATATTTTACAAAGTGTTGTAGAAGTGGGCACAGGTGACAAGGCTTACATACCAGGATACCGTATAGGTGGAAAAACAGCTACATCGGAAAAACTTCCTCGTAGAACAGGTAAGTATATAGCTTCATTTCTAGCCTTTGCCCCGGCAGAAGATCCTCAGATAATAGGTATTGTAATTGTAGATGAGCCTCAAGGTTCCTATTATGGGGGAGCAGTAACTGGCCCTGTTATGAAGGAAGTATTTGAAAATGTCCTTCCCTATATAGGGGTTGAACCTATTTATAGTGAAGAAGAATTGGAAAATGAAGAAATAAGACAAATAGAAGTTCCAGACTTTGAAAGAATGTCAGTAGACGATGCAAATGAGTATGCGGAAGAAAATGAACTTAATATTTATATAGAAGGAGATGGCAAAAAGATTACTAGTCAATTCCCGGATAAGGGGGAATATATAAATGAGGGCAATATAATTCTATTATATACTAAATAGAGTTCCTTTTTATTAAAGTCATGATATAATGAAGGTTAGCTATATAATACAATATATTTGCATTTGTTTGCATAGCAGGAGGTATAGTATGAAATTAAAGGAGATTTTAAACAACATTTCCTATGAATGTGTTCAGGGGAGCCTTGACTTACAAATAGAGGCAATTACTTATGATTCAAGGGTTAAGACAAAGGATGGACTTTTTATTTGTATAGAAGGTTACACTGTAGATGGCCATAATTATATAAAACCAGCTATAGAAAATGGGGCCAGGGCCATTATTATTCAAAAGGATATTAATATAGATATAGCGGAAGATATAACTATTATAAAGGTTGAAGATACTAGGTCTAGCATGGCAACCATAAGCAGTAATTATTATAAGCACCCATCCAAGGATCTAAAGTTAGTAGGTATAACTGGTACAAATGGTAAGACAACAACGGCCCACCTTATTGCATGGATACTTGAATCTGTTTCCAATAAGATTGGAATTATAGGAACAATAGAAAACAGGATTGGTAGCCAGGTTATTAAGGCTGAGCATACAACACCAGAGTCCTTAGACTTACAACGCATACTTAGCATGATGAAAGCAGAAGATGTATCACATGCAGTAATGGAGGTATCGTCTCATGCATTAGAGTTAGATAGGGTTAAGGGTACTGAGTATAAAGTTGGGGTTTTTACAAATTTAAGCCAAGATCATTTAGACTTTCACAAAACCTTGGATAATTACTTAGATGCTAAGACTAAACTTTTTACTATGTGTGAAAAAGGCGTAATTAATATTGATGATCCGTCTTCTGCTAAGATTTTGGATATGGAAGGCTTTGAATCCTATACATTTGGAATAGATAAAGATGCTGATTTTAAAGGAGAAAACATAGAAATAACAGATAAGGGTGTTAACTTTGATCTTATTATGGGGACCAGTAAATACCCAGTTTTTATGCCTATACCAGGAAAGTTTTCAGTATACAATGCATTAGCAGCTATAGCAAGCACTTATTTAATGGGTATAAGGCTAGAAGATGCCATATCAACCTTATCTAATGTTCCAGGAGTTCCAGGAAGAGTGCAAAGAATTTCTTCACATAAGGGCTTTAGTGTAATTGTAGACTATGCTCATACACCAGATGGTTTAGAAAATGTACTTAAGACAGTTAATGAGTTTACCAAATCCAAGGTAATAACAGTTTTCGGCTGCGGTGGGGATAGGGATAAGAGCAAAAGACCAATTATGGGTCAAGTAGCAGGTAAATATTCGGATTATACAATAATTACATCGGATAATCCAAGAAGCGAAGATCCTGAGTCCATACTAAAGGATATTGAAGAAGGTATCAAGGAGTCTGACTGGGAATATGAAAAAATTATAGACAGGGAAATGGCGATTAAAGCTGCTATAAAAATGGCCCAGAAAGGTGATGTAATAGTTATTGCAGGTAAGGGACATGAAGACTATCAAATACTTAAAGATAGGATTATACATTTTGATGATGTAGAGATAGTAAATAAGTATCTGCAGGAGGTATAATAAATGAAAAGTTTAACATTTGGGCAGATTATATCTGCTGTAGATGGTAGGCCATTAAATAGCCAACTTAATATGGAGGCAGAAATTTCATCAGTATCTATAGATAGTAGGAGTATAGAAGGGGATTCCCTTTATATTCCAATTATTGGAGATAGATTTGATGGCCACTTATTTATAGAAGATGCCTTTAGAAAAGGGGCAAAATTAGCACTTACACAGGATGAGAATTTAGATATTACAGATGGAAATTTAATATATGTAAAAGATACTAAGAAGGCTTTAATGAGCCTAGCAGCATATTATAGGTCCTTATTTAATATACCAGTTGTGGCTGTAACAGGTAGCGTTGGTAAAACTAGCACAAAGGACTTAATATCTGCAGTTTTAGGAGCTAAATATAAGGTTCATAAAACCCAGGGCAACTTCAATAATGAGATAGGCTTGCCACTTACTATTTTTCAGATCAAGGAGGATCATGAGGTAGTAGTCCTAGAAATGGGAATGAATCATTTTGGGGAGATTCATAATCTTAGTAATATAGCTAGGCCAGATATTGCTATAATCACTAATATAGGAGACTCACATATTGAGAATTTAGGAAGTAGGGAAGGCATATTACAGGCAAAAGCTGAAATCCTAGATGGTATGTCAGATGAGGGGTTAATAATTATTAATGGCCAAGATGACATGTTAAAAAAGCTAAAGGCTAATCAAAGAATAATCACATATGGATATCATGAGGATTGTGACTTTTACTCAGTTAATGCTAAAACAGTTGGGGTAGAAGGGATAGATGCTACCCTTAATACGCCTAAATCAGCTATAGAGGTTCAAATACTAGCCCTGGGTATGCATATGGTAGGGAACGCCTTAGCAGCCACTGCTGTAGCCAAAGAACTAGGTCTTACAGACAATGAGATAAAAGCAGGATTTAAAGCATACAAGCCAACTGAAATGAGAATGGATTTACAAAAAACAGCTAACAATCTGCATATTATTAATGATGCATATAATGCAAGCCCAGATTCCATGAAGGCAGCTCTTGATGTTTTAACTAGCATAGGTAATGCAAGCAGAAGGATTGCTATCTTGGGGGATATGTTTGAACTAGGTGAACACGGAGAATCATTACATAGAAGTGTGGGTTCTTATATAGGTAAGGGGAAGGAAATAGATTTTTTAATAACAGTAGGACAAATGTCTGAATTTATACAAAAGCAAGCTATTAAGGAAGGTATGGATGTCAAGGATACCATACACTTTAATCACCAGGAAGATCTTGTAGGCAATCTAGTAGATATAATAAGAAAAGGGGATTTAATACTGGTAAAGGCTTCAAGAGGAATGGAACTAGAAAAAACAGTAGAAGAATTAGGAAAGGTGAACATAAATGAGTCATGAATCAATATATGCAGTTTTAATTGCATTTTTACTTAATATAGCTATAAGCTCCTTAATGATTCCTTATTTGGAAAAATTAAACTTAGGGCAGTATGTAAGGGATGATGGGCCAGACACACATCTAAAAAAAGCTGGAACTCCAACTATGGGTGGGATTATTATTTTATTAAGCATATTAATTACAAGCCTATTTTTTGCAGTTAATAATAAGGAAATCCATGTTGTTTTATTTACAATATTTGGTTTTGGGCTTATAGGTTTTATGGATGATTATATAAAAGTTATTAAGAAACGTTCCTTAGGGCTTAAACCTATGCAGAAACTTATTGGGCAATTATTTGTTGCCATTGTATTTGGTTTACTAGTAAAAAATTACCTAAAGCTGGATACAAATATATTATTACCATTTAGTGGTGGCAAAGAGTTAGATTTAGGAATTTTATATTTTCCATTTCTAATATTTGGTGTATTAGGTACTGTAAATGCTGTTAACTTAACAGATGGCCTTGATGGTCTTGCAGCAGGTGTTACTGTTATTGTAGCAACCTTTTTTACTGTGGTAAGTTGGGGAGTCCAAAGCAACCTGTTACCAGTTTCAGCTGCTGCTATGGGAAGTTTGCTAGGATTTTTACTCTTTAATACCTACCCTGCTAAGGTATTTATGGGTGATACAGGTTCATTAGCCCTAGGGGGGTTTGTTGTATCAGCAGCATTTATACTTAAAATGCCACTTTTTATATTAATTGTAGGATTTATATATGTTGTGGAAAATATATCAGTTATAATTCAGGTTGGATACTATAAATTGACAAAGAAGAGAATATTTAAAATGGCTCCTATCCATCATCATTTTGAACTATCTGGTTGGCCAGAAACTAAGATTGTAACAGTCTTTTGTATAATTACAGCAATGATGTGTTTAATTGGGCTAATAGCAATGTAATGGAGGCTAAGATGGATATACAAGATGAAAAAGTTATAATAATAGGTAGTGGTACTAGTGGAATTTCGGCTGCAAATCTTGCAGTATCTAAGAAGGCGAAAGTAAGTCTCTATGACCAAAAGACTTTAGATCAGCACGAAGATAAGGCAAAAGATAACCTGTATAATCTAGAGAAATCAGGTGTAAAACTCTTGTTAGGGGTAGATATTATTAAGCATATTAAGGACTACAAGCTTATTATAAAAAGCCCAGGAGTGCCTATGGACCTTGACTTTATTCAATATGCTAAAGAAAAAGGAAGTAGTGTTATAGGTGAATTTGAATTTGCATATAGATATTGTATGGCTGATATTATAGCAATTACAGGAACTAATGGAAAAACCACTACCACATCTATGGTGGCTAGTATTACAAAGGCATATATACCTAATACCTATGTAGTGGGTAATATTGGGAGGGCCTTTAGTGAAGATGTAGGGAAGATTACAAGAGATGATAAGGTAGTGGCGGAATTAAGTAGCTATCAATTAGAAAGTAGTATAGACTTTCATCCTAAAATAAGTAGCGTACTAAATATAGAAGCAGACCACCTTAATAGGCATGGTACAATGGCAAACTACATAGAGGCTAAGGAAAAGATATTTTCAAATCAAGGAGAAGAAGATTTTCTAGTCCTAAATTTTGATGATCCAAGATGTAGGTTAATGGAGGGAAAATCTAAAGCAAGGGTTATATGGTTTAGTAATAAGGAAAAAGTTATACCAGGTGTTTATGAGGAAGATGGATATATTGTAGAGCATATTAATGATGATAAAAACAGGATATGCCATATTAGAGATCTTAAGGTTCTAGGTAGCCATAATATAGAAAATGCCCTAGCTGCAGTAACTATTACAAGTATAATGGGAATACCCAAAGATATAATAGAAAGGGAAATAACTTCCTTTAAAGGGGTAGCACATAGAATAGAATATGTGGGAAGCAAGAAAGGTGTAGACTTTTTTAATGATTCTAAAGCTACAAACCCAGAAGCTGCAATTAAGGGGCTTTTAGCAATGGATAAGAAGGTAAGATTAATTGTAGGGGGCTTGGATGAAGGCAATGATTTAAGCAAGTGGATTAGTTTATTTACTGATCTTGTCGAAAAAGCCTATGTTATAGGAGAGACTAAGGATCAGTTTGCAAAAATATTTAAGGCCCAGGATTTTAATAGCTATGAAGAGTTTAATAATTTAGAAGAAGCTGTACAAGGGGCATATAAAGATGCCTTTGAAGGAGAGTGTATCTTGCTGTCCCCTGGATGCGCTAGCTGGGATATGTTTAAAAGTTTTGAAGAAAGAGGGGATATATTTAAGAATATCTTCCAAAGTTTAGAGGAGTGATAAAATGAGCACAAGACCTAAACAAAGACCTAAAAGCAAGCCCAGACCGAAGGCTAAAGTTAGGAAGAAGTCACCAGACCTTATTTTTCTATCTACCTTACTTTTAATCCTCTTATTTGGGATTATTATGGTATTTAGTGCAAGTTACTATTTTGCAATGACAAAGATTGGTAATCAGTACCATTTTGTTAAGAGGCAGGCAGCACTAGGGCTTGCTGGCCTTATAATAATGTTTATAATTATATTTTTTATGGATTATAGGTGGCTTAGAAATAGATTAATAGTCTTATTAGGATATTTTGGATCACTATCCTTAGTTCTTTTTGTAATAATTGCCGGTGTAGAAAAAAAGGGTGCCCAAAGATGGATTGAAATAGGAGGGATAACCTTCCAACCTTCGGAGATTGTTAAAGTTACAGTTATTATAGCCCTATCGGCATTTATAGTTAGAAACCAAGATAAGATGCATAGGTGGTCATACATAATAGTATCCTGGCTAATTGTTTTAGTGCCAGCTGTAGTTATTGCAACTGAAAACTTAAGTTCAGCCATTGTTGTTTTATTTGTTGGGGCAGTAATAATATTTGTTTCTAGTAAAAGGGTAGGTTATTTTTTAATATTAGGAGGACTAGGCTTGGGCGGATCAATCTATGCATATAATTTAGCTATGACATCGGATCCCACTCAGGAATTTCCGGGGATTAAGGGGAAGATTTTAAAGCAATATAGATTAAACCGTTTAAGAGTATGGAAGAATCCGTGGCTTGACCCTCAAGTAGGAGGCTATCAGGCTATACAATCTTTGTATGCAGTTGGATCTGGTGGCCTATTTGGGTTAGGCCTTGGAAAGGGAGAACAAAAGCTAGGCTTTATACCAGAGCCACATAATGATATTATCTTTGCTGTTATAGCTGAGGAACTTGGTTTAGTAGGGGCAGCAGGATTAATTATAGCTTTTACAATACTGGTGATAAGGGGATTAATTATAGCAGCCCAGGCTCAGGATCTATTTGGGATGTTGTTAGCTACAGGATTATCATCTATGATAGGTATTCAGGTACTTATTAATGTGGCTGTTAATACCAATACCATACCTACAACAGGTATGCAGTTGCCTTTTATAAGTTATGGGGGGACTGCCCTAGTTGTTGCACTTGCAAGTATGGGGATTATACTTAATATATCTAGATTTGCTAAGGTTCGCAAGACGGACGGATTAAAGTAACAAAATGCCTTCTGGGGAATACAATAAGTGTATAGAGCTTACCAAACTCAGGAGGTGTGGTGCACATGACAAGCTATATAATAGAAGGTGGTAAGCGCCTAGAGGGAGAGGTTTGTATTGATGGTGCTAAAAATGCCGTCCTCCCAATTATTGCAGCAACCATACTAAGTGGAAAAGAAAGTATTATCCATAATTGTCCCAATATCTCTGATTTAGACACCATGATAGAAATTTTAAGAGAACTTGGGTGCAGAGTAACAAGGAATAATAAAACATTAATTATTGATTCATCTAGTATAGATAGATATGAAGTTCCAGATAGATTAGTTAGAAAAATGCGCTCATCTATTATTGTTTTAGGTGCTTTACTTGGAAGGTTTAAACAAGGGCAAGTAAGCTATCCAGGAGGGTGCCCTTTGGGGGCGAGACCTATTGACTTGCACATAAAAGCATTTAAGGATATGGGAGCATGCATTGTAGAAGATCATGGTTTTATTATTTGCAAGGAAAGACAGCTGCGTGGCGCAAAAATATATCTAGATTTCCCAAGTGTAGGAGCAACGGAAAATATTATGCTGGCTGGAGTATTGGCCCAAGGAACAACCATCATATATAATGCGGCAAAAGAACCAGAGATAAAAGATTTGCAAGATTTTTTAAATGCTATGGGTGCAAAAATTAAGGGTGGGGGCAGTGATACAATTATAATTGAGGGGGTAGAAAGCCTAGATAGAGTAGAGTATACAGTTATGCCAGATAGGATAATTGCAGGAACCTATCTTATTGCAGGTGCTATTACAGGTGGAGAAATATCCCTTACCAATGTTAATTGTAGTCAAATGAGGGCAATTACTTCAAAATTAAGGGAAGTAGGATGTAATGTATGTGAAGATAAGGATAAAATTCATATTAGGGCCCCTCAAAGTCTGAAGTCAGTGGATTTAATTAGAACTCAACCTTATCCAGGATTCCCAACGGATATGCAGGCGCAGTTTATGGCCTTACTCAGTTTAGCTGAGGGAACAAGCATTATACTTGAAACAGTATTTGAGTCTAGATATAAACATGCAAAAGAATTAATTAGATTAGGAGCAAACATACAGCTAGAAGAGAGAACAGCTATCATAAAAGGAGTCAATCAACTTCAGGGTGCAACAGTTGAAGCAAGTGACTTAAGGGGTGGGGCAGCCCTGGTTTTAGCAGGCTTGGCGGCTGAAGGAGTAACTACAGTTACCAATACAGAGCATATTAAAAGAGGATATGGTAGCCTTGTTAGCGATATGAGTTTATTAGGTGCAAATATATATAAAGGAGAAAATATGTAAATGAACAAAACAGTCAAAAGAAAAAATAAGATGGGCTTTTTATCTCTATTAATTTCTATCTCCATTATAATTTGTATTATATTATTTGGAACACCTGTATTTCATATAAGTAGCATTATTGTCGAAGGAAATGAGTATTATGATGAAGAAGAAATTTTATCCCAGGCAGGCATAAATAAGGGCATGCATATTTTAAAAACAAATAAAAAAAATGTATCAGAAAAACTTTTAGAACTGCCATATTTAAAATCAGCCCAGATAGATACAGTTTTTCCCAATGTAATTGAAATTATAGTCACCGAAAGAAAGCCAATAGGATATGTTCCTTTTTCAGGAACATATCTTGTTATAGACAAGGTAGGCCAGGTTATAGATCAAACCCAATCAAGGGAAGTGCAGAACTTACCCATAATAGAAGGGCTTAAATTTGATAAATTTGCTTTAGGTGAGGCTATTGAATTAGAGAATGAAGATGTAATTATAGCGGTTGTAGAGCTAACATCCTTATTAGAAAAATATAATTTACTAGATAAAGAAATAAGAATTGACATAGATAGTTCGGCTAGAATGCGCTTGTATATTAATTCGTTAGATGTTATAATTGGGGAAATAAATAACCTTGACAAAAAGATCCAATGGCTATGTGAAATTATAGAGGAATATGATGTAGGTGTGCTGGATTTAAGCAATATTAATGAAGGACAAGCAGTTATGTCACCTCTTACATAATGAATTATAAAATAGAAAATACAAAATAAAAGTGTAATTTTATAGGACGAAATATCACTTTGGAGGGGGATTTTATAGTGCTAGAATTTGATATGACCAATGATTATGGTGCGCAAATAAAGGTAGTAGGTGTAGGTGGAGGGGGAAATAATGCTGTTGATAGAATGATAGAGCATGGGCTATGTGGTGTAGAATTTATTACAGTTAACACAGATCACCAAGCATTAGCCAGGTCAGCAGCATCAATTAAAATTCAAATAGGCGAGAAAATTACTAGGGGACTTGGTGCAGGTGCAAACCCAGAAATAGGCAATAGATCTGCCGAAGAAAGTAGAGAAGAGATAGCGCAGGCAATAAAGGGCGCAGACATGATTTTTATTACTGCAGGTATGGGTGGGGGTACAGGAACAGGTGCAGCTCCAGTAATTGCAAGCATTGCTAAGGAACTTTCTATACTTACAGTAGGGGTTGTAACAAAACCCTTTGGATTTGAAGGTAGAAAGCGAATGATGAATGCTGAGAAAGGTATAGAAGAATTAAAGCAGGTAGTGGATACCCTAGTTATAATACCAAACGATAAATTATTAGAAATAATAGATAAGAAAACAACTATGCTTGATGCTTTCAAAAAAGCAGATGATGTATTACTGCAAGGGGTTCAAGGTATTTCAGATCTTATTTCTAATCCAGGGATTATTAACTTAGACTTTGCAGATGTTCGCACAATTATGAAAGATAAGGGAATTGCACATATGGGAATAGGAAGGGCTTCGGGAGAGAATAAGACAGAAGAAGCAGCTAAGATGGCTATTAGCAGTCCTTTGTTAGATACTACCATAGATGGGGCAAGAGGGGTGCTTATAAACATTGCAGGTGGACCAACACTTGGCCTTCTTGAAGCTAACGAGGCAGCCAGTTTAATAGGAGATTCAGTTGATGTAGAAGCAGAAATAATATTTGGAACATCCATTAATGAAGATTTAGGCGACGAAGTTATTATAACAGTAATAGCAACAGATTTTGGACATGATTTTAGTGAAGTTAAACCAAGTCCAGTTACTGAAGAAATAAAAACTGAGGAAAAACCATCTCAGAAGAATGTTATTCCAGATAGCCAAGAAAAAGAAGAGATTCCTGTAGAAGCAAATTTACCAGAATCGCAGATAGATATTCCTGTTTTCTTAAGGAGAAAGAGATAAATAAAATCCATAATAGAATATTTTAAAAAAAAGATACGATAACTGTCGTATCTTTTTTTTTATTTACAAGTAGTTTTTACAAAATTTGTATTAGTCATAAGTTATAATATTTAATAGAAGAATAATGTAAGGAGTAATCCTATGTATGAACTACTAACTTTAGAAATTTATTTAGATATTTTATTTGTCTTAAATTTTATTATGGATTATTTTATATTTTGGATGGTTAGTAAAATAACATATAAAAAGATTACAAATAAGAGATTATTTTTGGGATCATTAGTTGCAGCTATGCTTTATTGCCTGGCAGTTATAGTCCCGTTTTTTAGGAGTATAAATATGGTAATATACCTGATAGCCTTACCTATTATTCCAATAATTATAATATTTGAACCAAGTAATTTAAAGGAATTTGTTCAGATTTTTGTTATATCTAATATAGTAGCCTTGATTATAGGGGGAATGAGTTATGGCTTAATTTATTGGTCTAAGGGGTACAATTTAACAACTAATATATATAGTAGAAGCTATAATAATTTTTCCCTTTATCTATTATTTATTAGCATAGTAGCATCTTATATAATCATACAGTCTTTTAGATATTACATACAAAGGAGGAATACTAGTATAGAAAAACTTTATCCACTAAAGATTTTACATAATGATCAAGTAATAGAGGTTAATGCCCTGCTTGATACTGGAAATAAGGTGTATGACCCTATAACAAAATACCCAGTAATTATTATTGAATATGCTGAAATAGAGAAATTATTGCCTGAAGGAATACAAAAATTATATCTTAAGGGTGAGGAGGATATTACTTGCTTTGTAGAGGAGGCTAGTAAGTCGGAGTTTGGCAGGAGAATACGAATTATACCTTATCAAAGCCTTGGTAATCCTAATGGTATGTTACTAGGATTTAAGGCGGATAAGATATACGTAGGCGGTAGGGACAATAAGGAAGAGTATATAGAACAAGTGATCTTAGCCATATATATACACACATTAAGTAAAGAGGGTAAATATACTGCTCTACTACATGCGGACCTTATTAGTTAAAAAAAACATATAATAATCAATTGGGGGTATTATATTATGAAGGTATTAGTAAATGTGTTAAAGAAAATTAGAAATAATATAGGGGCTATTTTTGATAAAATCAAAATACAAAACGATAATGAAATATATTATGTGGGTGGTAGCCAGGTACTGCCATCACCTCTAAGTAAGGAGGAGGAGGCAGAGCTTATTTATAAGCTAACGCTGGCAGATGAAACAGGAGAGGAACATGTAAAGATCAAGTCAATACTTATAGAGAGAAATCTAAGGCTTGTGGTTTACATAGCTAGAAAATTTGAAAATACAGGTATAGGTGTAGAGGACCTAATATCCATAGGTACAATAGGTCTTATTAAGGCAGTTAATACATTTAAACCAGACAAAAAGATAAAATTAGCTACCTATGCTTCCAGGTGTATAGAAAATGAAATACTAATGTATCTGAGGAAAACAAATAAGCTAAGATCAGAAATATCAATAGATGAACCTTTAAATACAGACTGGGATGGTAATGAACTATTATTATCAGATATATTAGGGACAGATCCAAACATTGTTTATAAAAACATAGAAAATGAAGTTGACAAGGCTTTGCTGAAGAAGGCTTTATCTAAATTAACTGAGAGGGAGAGAGAAATTGTTGAGCTAAGATTTGGCTTCCAAAATAAAGGTGAAGAAAGCACTCAAAAAGAGGTAGCAGATAAACTTGGAATATCCCAGTCATATATTTCTAGATTAGAGAAAAAAATAATAGCTATATTAAAAAAGGAAATTAATAGAATGACCTGGTAAGCTGTATAAAAATGTTTTCTCTGGTAATGATTAAGCATATAGATTTCTATTAGATATTATATGTATTAGTTAACTGGAGGTAATTATATGGCTATAAATAAAGTGGAGATTTGCGGAGTTAATACATCAAAATTACCAATTTTATCAAAGGAAGAGAAGGATGAACTTTTTGATCGAATACAGCAGGGAGATGAGGAGGCAAGGGATGCATATATTTATGGAAATCTAAGACTAGTACTTAGTATTATACAGCGTTTTAATAATAGAGGAGAACATGTTGATGATTTGTTCCAAGTGGGATGCATTGGACTTATGAAGGCTATAGATAATTTCGATTTATCCCATAATGTACAGTTTTCGACTTATGCAGTTCCCATGATTATAGGAGAAATTCGCAGATACTTAAGGGATAACAATTCAATAAGGGTAAGCAGATCCCTTAGGGATACAGCTTATAAGGCTTTACAGGCAAGGGAAGCCTTTATTAGGGAGGAGGGCAAGGAGCCTAAGATAACAGATATATCTAATGCCCTAGAGATGCCAGTGGAAGAAGTGGTCTTAGCATTAGATGCCATCCAAGATCCAATTTCCTTATATGAACCAGTATATCAGGATGATAGTGATGCGCTATTTATTATGGACCAAGTTAAAGATGAGAAGAACCAAGACAATGCATGGCTTGAGAATATTGCTCTTAAACAGGCTATGAAAAGATTAAATGATAGGGAGAAACACATACTAACTCTTAGGTTTTTTTCAGGAAAAACCCAAATGGAAGTTGCAGATGAAATAGGCATATCTCAAGCCCAGGTTTCAAGACTTGAGAAAATAGCACTTCTTCAAATGCGGAAGCATATATAAGATTTTATATTTTATATAAATATATAGGGGGTTATCATATGTTTAGGATATATGACATTAAACAAAAAGAAGTTATTAATATAATAGATGGTTCTAGACTTGGTTACGTATGCGATGTGGAGATCAACTGGAAAGAAGGGAAGATAACAAGGATAATTGTACCAGGACCTAGGAAAGCGTTTGGCCTATTTGGTAAAGAAATGGAGTACTTGATTCCGTGGGATCAGATTAAAAAAATAGGAGAAGATGCCATATTAATAGAAATTAATGAAGAGGATTGCTTAAGAGAAAGTGAGTAAGTTTACTTGCTTTACATTATACTAGGATTATCCTATACTTGTACTATGAAACTATTTATTTATAGGAGGCCCATATGAAATGTCCTTATTGTGGATCCACATTGTCTAAGGTGCTTAATTCACGTCCTGTAGAAGAAACTAACTCCATTAGGAGGAGAAGGCAATGTGAGAAATGTGAAATGAGATTTACAACATATGAAAGAGTAGAAGCAATTCCTATTATTGTTATTAAAAGAAATAAAACCCGAGAACCTTTTGATAGGGATAAGTTACTTAGGGGTATATTACGCGCATGCAATAAAAGAATTGTATCATTGGAGCAGATAGAAGGAATCGTAGATGAAATTGAAACCTTAATACTAAATTCATCAACCAAAGAGATATCCTCAATAGAACTTGGGGAAATGGTAATGGAAAAGTTAAAGGAAATTGATGAGGTATCATACATACGGTTTGCTTCTGTTTATAAGCAATTTAAAAATATTAATGAGTTTATTATTGAGCTAGAAAAAATTAAAACAGGAGAGATTTAAAAGTAGGGTATGTGTACAAAATAACACATACCTTTTCTTTTACTAAGAAAAATGCCTATCTAACAACCGATATTGGATTGCTTCCGATAGGTGGTGTAGCTTAATCTTATTAGAAGAATCTAAGTCTGCTATTGTGCGAGATAGTTTAATAATCTTATGATAAGACCGGGCGCTTAAATTAAGGTTATTGAAGGCAGCTTGTAATAAATCTTCTTCCTTAGGGCCTAAAGGGCAATATTTATCAATTAAAGGAGGGGAAAGTTGGGAGTTGAAAGAAATAGCCTCCTCCTTGTATCTCTTTTTTTGGATTTCTATGGCTTTTTCTACCCTAGCGCGAATTTGAGAAGATGATTCACCGCTAGCACCGGTGAGCTTATTGTATTCAATTGCCTTTGTCTCAATGTGAATATCCACCCTATCTAAAAGGGGGCCTGATAGTTTATTAAGATACCTCTTGATAAGTTCATCAGGACATTGACATCTTCTATCATCTGGATAAAATCCGCAAGGACAAGAGTTTGTAGAAGCTACAAGCATAAAATCTGCAGGGAAAGTTAATGTATTATTAACCCGGGATATGGTTACTTTTTTGGACTCTAGTGGTTGCCTTAAGGTCTGGAGGACATTCTTATTAAATTCAAGAAACTCGTCTAGGAATAGGACTCCATTATGGGCCATACTAATTTCACCAGGAGTAGGTGTTTGGCCACCCCCAATAAGTGCTGATGGGGTAGAAGTATGATGTGGGGCTCTAAATGGTCGGCTTGTAATAACCTTGGATTTGTCATCTAACTTGCCACAAATACTATATATTTTGGTTACTTCAATGCTTTCCTCAAAGGAAAGATTAGGGAGAATAGTGGGGAGCCTATTAGCCATCATGGTTTTACCAGAGCCTGGGGGTCCTATCATAAGTATATTATGGTTACCTGCCCCTGCGATTTCAAGGGCTCTTTTAACATTATCCTGCCCTTTAACATCTATAAAGTCCAAGTCATTGGCAATAGGCTTATTAGTATAATTATCTAAATTAAATGGACTTATATCACGGGGAAGGTCGCCATTTAAGTGAAGAATTGTTTCCTTTAAAGAAGATAGTCCAATGGTATCAATACCTTTAACAAGGGCGCTTTCAGTAGCATTATCTAGGGGAACTAGGCATTGCTTTAGGCCGGCTTCCTTGGCTGTTATAGCTATGGGCAAAATACCTTTAACAGACTGTATGCTGCCATCTAGTGAAAGCTCCCCTGCAACCATGCATTTATTTAGGCTATTCTGAGATACAACACCCATACATGAAAGTATGCCTAGTGCAATAGGCAGATCGTAATAAGATCCTTCTTTTCTATAATCAGCAGGTGCTAGATTTACAGTTATGCGCTTCACAGGGAAGGGGTAACCGCTATTTTTAATAGCACTTCTAACCCTTTCCTTGGACTCACGTACAGAAGAGTCTGGGAGTCCAACTAAATCAAAGGAAGGTAGTCCATTACTAATATCCACTTCTACAGTAACAAGCAATCCATCTACCCCCATAAGGGCACAACTAGTCAATTTGCAGTACATAAAGCAATATCCTTTCTACAATATTTATAGTTAATATCATAATAGAGTATATCTAATTTTAAAATATATAATCATTATTTAATAAAATATTTTAAGAAGATGGGTATTTAAGGCTTAAATGATATATATTGGGCAATACTATCTAAATGTGAGATAAATATAAACTTAGAGGTGATATGGTGAACACTTGGTATTATTACTGGTTAACTAATATAGAAAATATTGGGCATGTTAAAACTAAGAAATTACTAAACACTTTTAATGGCCCCAAAAATATTTATGACGCAGATTATTCTGATTATGCAAAACTCCCCTACCTACAAGATGGAGATGCTAGGTTAATTGCAGAATCTAAGGATTTTAACCGAATATCCAATGAAATTAACAAAATTAAGGATAAGCAAATAGAAATAATTTCTATAGAAAGTGATCAGTATCCTGAGCTATTATCCCATATTTATCACCCCCCTTATATACTATATAAGAAGGGTAAGCTTAATACTTCTATGCCTTGTATTGGGGTTGTAGGATCAAGAAAGTGTAGTGAATATGGCTATACTATGGCTAAAGAAATTGCAAAAGGCCTAACTAAGGCAGGGGTTATGGTAGTTAGCGGTCTTGCCAGGGGAATAGATGCTGCGGCCCATATAGGTGCCTTGGAAGTGGGTGGTACTATAGCTGTTTTAGCTAATGGAGTAAATAAATACTACCCTGCTAGCAATAGAAGGCTCCAAAGGGAAATAGAAGAAAATGGTTGTATCTTATCAGAATATCCAGTTGATACAGATCCTGTACCAGGTTTTTTCCCAGCAAGGAACCGTATAATAAGTGGGATGAGTAGGGGAGTACTTGTGGTTGAGGCAGCGGAAAGAAGTGGCTCACTTATTACAGCAGATTTTGCCCTAGAGCAAGGAAGAGATGTATTTGCAGTACCAGCCAATGCCTGGAGCAAGATGAGTGTTGGTAGTAATAAGCTTATTCAAGCTGGTGGTAAATTAGTGATGGATGAGAACGATATCATAGAAGAAATACAAGAATATCTACCAGTAAATACAAAGAAATTTAAAGACAATAATGAAAATATTCACATTAATAGACTTGCACAAGATGAGATAATGGTATATGCTTGTTTAAGTCAAGAACCATTATATATTGATGATATTAATAACAAATTAAAGATGCCAATTGCAACTTTACAACATATAATAACTTCGCTAGAACTTAAAGGCTTAATAAAAAGAATACCAGGACAAAGATTAGTTAAAACTTAACAATATGGAGGGATACTGTGGCAAAAAAGTTAGTAATCGTGGAATCAAAAGCCAAAGTAAACACAATAAAGAAATTTTTAGGTCGTGGCTATAAAGTAGAAGCTTCTATGGGCCATGTTAGAGATTTGCCTAAAAGCCAATTAGGTATAAATGTAGAGGAAGATTTTGAACCTAAATATATTACAATAAGGGGAAAGGGAGAGCTGCTTGCCAAATTAAGAAAAGAAGCTAAATCAGCAGATAAAATATATTTAGCAACTGACCCTGACCGTGAAGGGGAAGCAATATCATGGCATTTGTATCATTCACTAAAGTTAGAAGGCAAAGATGTAAGTAGGATAACATTTAATGAAATAACAGAGACTGCTGTTAAAGAGGCTATCAAAAATGCTAGGGATATAGATATGGACCTAGTAAATGCTCAGCAAGCAAGAAGAATGCTAGATAGATTAGTAGGCTACCAAATTAGTCCAATATTATGGAAGAAAGTTAGAAAAGGACTTAGTGCAGGTAGAGTGCAGTCTGTAACCTTACGCTTAATATGTGATAGAGAAAAGGAAATAAGAGATTTTGTTGAGGAAGAGTACTGGTCTATAACAGTAAATATGCAAAACAATGAAAAAACAAAGCCATTTGAAGCAAAGTTATATGGGGATACAAATGGAAAAATAGAAAACATATCTGAGGAGCAAGCCAAAGATATTGTTGGGAAATTAGAGAATAATGAATACAAAGTAAAGGATGTTAGGGTAGGCAGTCGTACTAGAAATACACTACCACCATTTAAGACTAGTACATTGCAACAAGAGGCTTCAAAACATCTTGGTTTTTCTGCTCTTAAGACAATGCAAATAGCTCAGCAACTATACGAAGGTGTTAAAATTGAAAATAAAGAAGTTGGGTTAATTACATACCTTAGAACAGACTCCACGCGTATATCTGACCAGGCAAAGGAAGACCTAAGGCAATATATTAACGAAGAATTTGGGGATAAATATTATAACAAGTCCAAAACAAGGAAGAAAGCAAGCAAGAGTAATGTCCAAGATGCCCATGAAGCTATAAGACCAACAGATGTGGATTTATCACCTAAGAAAATTAAAAAGTTTTTAAGTAGTGATCAGTATAAGCTATACAAAATAATATGGGAGCGTTTTGTTGCTAGTAGTATGAGCCCGGCTAAATACGAAACATATTCAATTAAAATTCAAAACGGAGATTATATCTTTAATGCCAATAGTTCCATTGTCCTATTCGAAGGTTTTTTAGCAGTATATAATTTAGAAAATGAGAAAAGCCAGTCTAAGCATACAGTAGAGGTGGAAGAGGGGCAGGTTTTACTTGCATCAGATCTAAAGGCTAACCAGCATTTTACCCAGCCACCAGCAAGATATACTGAGGCATCCATTGTAAAGACCTTAGAAGAAAATGGTGTAGGTAGGCCAAGTACATATGCGCCCACAATATCTACCCTGCTTCATAGGGAGTATGTGGAAAGGGAACAAAGGGCGTTGGTCCCTACAGAACTTGGAGAAATTATAGATGATATAATGCTTGGTTACTTTAAAGATATTGTTGATGTAGAATTTACAGCTAATATGGAAGGCCAACTTGATGGGGTGGAAAGAGGGGAAACTGATTGGAAGCAAATCCTAAGGGATTTTTATCCGCCATTTAGTAAAACGCTAGAAATCGCAGAGAAAGAAATTGGCGAAATTAACATGGTAGAGGAAACAGATATAACTTGCGAAAAATGCGGCGCCCAAATGGTTATTAAATATGGAAGATTTGGTAAGTTTATAGCATGTCCTAATTTTCCAGATTGTAGAAATACTAAGCCATTTTTTGAAGAAACAGGAATTTCCTGCATAAAATGCAAAGGAAAAGTAGTATTAAAGAAAAGTAAAAAGGGACGCAAATATTATGGATGCGAAAATAACCCAGAGTGCGACTTTATGACATGGGATAAACCAACAGGTGATAAATGTCCTGTTTGCCAAGATGCCTTAGTCGAAAAAGGTGGCAAAAATAAAAGAATAGTATGCAATAATAAAGAATGCAATTATGGTAAAGAAAAAAA
>JGI24708J26588_10000062_pt1 | contig 74450 bp, 68 predicted proteins | sample BioPla1DNA2_FD_26588 | JGI IMG/M metagenome (IMG submission 26588) | reverse complement strand
GTTCATGGGTTGGTGTTAAGATTAGGACCTGCATTTCCCTGCGTGAAGTATCTATCTTTTGAAGTAAGGGAAGGAGGTAGGCAAGTGTCTTGCCAGTTCCCGTTGCTGATTGTCCTAGAAGGTCCTTATTTTCTATAATTAATGGTATTGCCTTTTCTTGAATTTTAGTGGGCTTATCTATGCCCTGGGCCTTAAGCCCTTTTATAAGTTCCTTATTTAATTCTAATTCATTAAATGTTTTCATTTTAACTCCTTAGTATTGTCTTTGTCTAACTACTTCGTAGATAAGTAGGGCTGCTGCTACCGATGCATTAAGGGAATTAATCTGTCCCCTCATAGGCATGGAGGCTACAAAATCACATTTTTCTTTAACAAGTCTGGAAACTCCTTCGTCTTCCCCGCCTACAACTAAGGCTACAGGCCCTTTTAGGTCCACCTCATACATAGGCTGGCCATCCATATCTGCACATGTAATCCATAAGCCTTCTTCCTTAAGCCTATCTATGGTTCTTGCTATATTGGTCACCCTTGCTACTGGTGTATATTCTATAGCTCCTGCTGATACATTTCCAACTGCTGATGTAAGGCCTACCGATCTNCTCTTTGGAATGATTACTCCATCAACCCCTGCTGCATTAGCCGTTCTTATAATAGCTCCTAGGTTGTGGGGGTCCTTAAGGTTTTCAACTATAAGAATAAAAGGATCCTCCCCCTTAGTCTTAGATATTGCTAGTATATCATCTAGGCTAGCATAGTCCTGGGCTGCTGCATAGGCAATAATCCCTTGGTGGTTAGCACCTTCTGCTAAAAAATCAAGCCTTGCCTTATCTACTTCCTGAATAACTATCTTCTTTGATCTAGCCTGGGCTATAATCTTTTTAATGGAGCCTTCTTTACTGCCTGTTTGAACTAGAATTTTATCTATGGTTCTATCAGAATTTAATGCTTCTAATGCAGAATTTCTTCCCATTATCATAAGTTCATTGTTAACTGCCATAATTTCTCCTTAATTAGCTTTTGGTTTTCTTATATGGTTAATATCTTCCTTACTAATGCCGCCACTTATTACAAGTACTGCTACATATACTATAGCTCCCACAAGTACGGATCCTAGGGTCATAATTGCATTATTTAATTTAGATGTCATATCCAGCATATTTACAAAGAGCTTAGATGTTCCATACGCTGATGCTCCCATAACTATAGATGCTATAAGGGGTTTAATAACTACAAAACTAAGGTTTAATCTAAATCCTGTTTCTTTTCTTACAACATAATAGTTAATGGCCGTAAATGTTGCATAGCCTAAGATTGAACCTAAGGCCGCTCCTACTGCCCCAAGTGGAGTAACTATAAGTAGGTAATTAGCTATAACCTTAACTATAGATGCTACTATAATTGCCTTAATAGGCGCCCATACCTTGCCCATACCTTGAAGTATTCCAGTAAGTGCCTGGCCCAGCATAATAAATATAATACTAAAGGCAGCTACTGTAAGAATATCTCCCCCTTCTGGGTAGGATGGATAAATAAAAGCCATTATTGGATTGGCCAAAACTGCAAGCCCTACACTAGCTGGCAGGGATATTAAAAGTGCAAATCTTGTTCCAAGCTCAATCTTATCATGTAACTCCTTCTTATCATTCCTTGCCATGGCCTCAGATATACTCGGAACAAGCCCAATTATAAGGGCCATTCCAAAGGCTAAGGGGAAGTTAATAAAAGTTGCCACCTTTGTTAACTGACCATAAAGCCCCGTTGCTACTACTGGCGAAACCCCTGCAGCNCTTAATCTCATAACTACAAGCCCTGAGTCTATCATGGTCATAATCGAGTTAACTGCCCCTCCTATAGATATAGGAATAGCTATCCATAGAACCGTCTTAGCTGTTTCCTTAAATGATAACTCCTGACTAAGGTCCTTGGTCTTTTCAACATCTATCATAATATCCTTACGTCTTTTAAGGTACATATAGGTTAGTGCTAGAGAAGCGGTTAGTCCACCTACAACTGATCCAAAGGTGGCCCCTCCAGCTGCCTTGGCAACATCTGGCATAAATACCATGGCTAGGGCAAGTCCTGCCACAAATCTACCTGCATTTTCTACAACCTGGGATATAGCTGTTGGAAGCATATCCTGCATTCCTTGGAAGTATCCCCTATAAACACCCATTATACAAACAAATAGGGGGCTAAGTCCTAGTCCCCATAATGAGTATATTGCTTCTTCTTCCCAGTTCAAAGCTCTTACTAAAAAAGGTGCACCTAGTATAACTACAGCCGACATTACACCCCCCACAATAAGCATTAGCTTAAAAGTATGGGTAAATATCTGGTGGGCCTCTGCATCCCTACCTTGGACCTTTTTTTCTGCTACTAATTTGGCTATAGTTGATGGAATTCCTACTATAGCAATAGCACTAAAAAGTGTATATATAGGATAGGCAAGCCCATAATATCCTAGTCCTGTATCTCCTATTAGGGCGGTTAGTGGTACCCTAAAAAATGCACTTAATATTTTAGCTACAAGGCCTGCTATAGATAAAATGAAAGCGCCCTTTACAAATTTCTGTGTTTGATTTGACATTTCTACTTCCTCCTAATGCGTTTTATATATCTTACGCATTTCCTCCATTTTACCGCAGCTCATACTTCCTTCTGGGCATTTACCCCTAACACAAGTAGGTCCGCATTCCTTAAATACTGTAGGCGCTACTTCTTGAACACACTTTAACATTTGATTAGCCAAATCCCTTATCTCCCACTGGGCCCTAGTACAGCACCTAAGTGTAAAAAAGTTAAATAAGGCCCTTGCATTCATGGTTACTACTATTTTAGTTTCACAGGCATTAGGAAGAATAAATCTTGCATCTTCAATTGCCTTCTTTGTACCATGCTCTTTTTCTAGTATTTCAACAAGTTCATCGTATTTTCTTTGATCTTCTTCCATAGCCTTTATAAATATTTCTTTAGCCTTTTCATTGGCCTCAATATTTGGAGGAAGTACATATTCAAATTGGCCTTCCTTAACATATCTTTGGCTTTTTTGTGAGTAGCTAGCACCTATTCTATGCCTTACAAGTTGGTGGGTTAAGGATCTGGAAACCCCTTCAACACCAAAGGTAAAGCTAACGTGTTCAAATGGTGATTCATGCCCCATTGATGCTAGCATAGATACGAATTTATCTATATTAGCCTCATCTAGATTGTTTAAGAGGCTTTCTATATCACTAGATGAATAGCATAGTTTGGCTGCTGCAGCTATATATTTTTCTGGTTCTGGGGTATGGGTAAGTAGCTTTACTTTACATTGTGTTTTCACTGTTATTCTCCCCTATCTGCTCTAGTCCATATTCCATAATTTCTAATATACGTTTAGTATCTCCCTCTATATATAGGTAGCCTATTAGGGCCTCAAAACCTGTTGAGTGCCTATAGGTTATTATATCTGTACTTTTTGATGAGGAGCCACCCTTGGCATTTCTTCCTCTTCTAAAAACATCTTCTTCTTCTTCTGTGAGAATATCTTTGATATGATTATAAAACTCCGCCTGTCCTTTTGCTTGTACAAATTCCTTTGTTGACTGGTGGTAACGATTAACAGGTGCGTTACCTATACCAATTACAAATGTTCTAATTATAACTTCATATACTGCATCCCCTATATAGGCTAGGGCAAGAGGCGAATACTCCCTTGCATTAAGCTCCTTGCCTATACTTGTCTGGGTTAATAACTCCTTAGTCTTATCTATCATATCTATCTCCTTACTATAAACGTTTCCAACGAACACCTTGTCTTGTATCTTCAATAGCTATTCCAGCTTCCATAAGCTGATCCCTGACTGCATCCGCTGTGACAAAATCTTTTTCTTTTTTAGCTGCATTACGTTTCTCAATTAAGGCCTCTACTTGTTCATCACTTATACCTTCTTGGCCTTCCTTCTCTGGTGCATCATAAAATATCCCAAGTATATCACATAGCTTTATAAACTCTTGGTATACCTTATTTGTAAATTCTATGGATGAGCTATCTGTAAGATTAGTATTAATCCAGCTTACCATCTCAAAAATACTACTTATTGCATCTGCAGTATTGAAGTCATCTTCCATTGACTTATTGAAGTTATCTTCAAATTGTGGTAGTTCTTTTAATAGGTCTCTTTCCTTATCACTTAAGGGAGTTTCCTTATTATTTTTAATAAAAAACTCTAGATTGGCCTTACAGTTTTTAAGTCTTTCTAAACTGCTTTTAGCAGATTCCATAAGTTCACGGCTAAAGCTTACTGGACTTCTATAGTGAGCATTTAGCATAAAGAATCTTACAACATCATAGCCAAATTCCTCTGCTACTTCACGAAGGGTAAAGAAGTTACCTAATGACTTAGACATCTTTCTGTTGTCCATATTTAAGAAACTATTATGCATCCAGTACTTTGAAAATGGCTTACCTGTAGCTGCTTCACTTTGGGCCACTTCATTTTCGTGGTGGGGGAAAACTAGGTCTTCTCCTCCTGCATGGATATCAATTGTATCTCCTAGGTATTTGCGGCTCATAGCTGAGCATTCAATGTGCCATCCTGGACGTCCCTGCCCCCAAGGACTATCCCATGCTGGTTCTCCTTCTTTCTTAGGTTTCCAGAGAATAAAGTCCATTGGATTCTTCTTTTCATCATCAACCTTAATACGGGAACCCATCTCTAACTCTTCGATAATTTTCTTGGATAAGGAGCCGTAATTTTCCCATTCCATTGTATCAAAATACACTGATCCATTAACTTCGTATGCATAACCTTTATCTACCAAGATTTCTACCATTTCTATAATAGAATCCATTTCTTCTGTAACCCTTGGATGTACTGTTGCCCTCTTTACATTAAGGCCATCGGCATCTTTCAAGGTCTCGGCAATATAGTGCTCTACAACTTCATCTGTTGTCTTACCTACTTCATTAGCATACTGTATAATCTTATCATCTACGTCTGTAAAGTTTTGAACGTAGTCAACATCATACCCTCTATATTCTAAGTATCTTCTTACTGCATCAAAGGCTATATAAGGTCTTGCATTTCCTATGTGAATATAATTATAAACCGTTGGCCCACATACATACATCTTTACCTTACCAGCTTCAACAGGTTCAAATTCTTCTTTTTGCCTTGTTAGGGTGTTATAAAGTTTAATACTCATCTTATCCTCCTTCTTGATCTTTCTCCTTATATATTTCAAATGAACTACATCTTTCTTTCATAATACATTTTTCATCCTGACAACTACATAGTGCTTCCTGGCCTTCTACAACCTGGCTAGTGTGGCCTTCTAGCCTATCAACCTTGTCTGTAAGTTCATCTACCATTCTTTTAAGCTTACAAATTTCCATTTGTACTGGGTCTGGTAGTTTTACCTGATCTAAGGTATCACAAGGGTCTATTCGCTTGCCCTTATGTTTAACTATCTTACCTGGGATACCTACTACAGTTGCATCTGCTGGTACTTCCTGAAGCACCACTGCACCTGCTGCAATACGAGCATTATCCCCAACCTTAAAAGGTCCCAAAACCTTGGCCCCTGTACTAATCATAACGTTATTACCTATTGTAGGGTGGCGTTTTCCTTCGTCTTTACCAGTCCCCCCTAGAGTTACACCGTGGAATATGGTTACATTATCACCTATTTCACAGGTTTCCCCTATTACAACTCCCATACCATGGTCTATAAATAAACCCTTACCTATCTTAGCTCCTGGGTGTATCTCTATCCCCGTTAATAATCTAAAAGTTTGGGATATTAGCCTAGCTAAAAAAAAGCATCTCATCTTGTATAGTCTATGTGATACTTTATGGGCTAGGTTGGCATATAAGCTAGGATACAAAAATGCCTCTAGTGTCCTTTTGATGGAAGGATCCCCTCTTTTAATTGCTCTAATCTGGTCTGTAAGGCATCCCATATAATACCTCCTAATACAAACTTCGCCTCTAAAAGAGACGAAGTTATTTTATTTATTGATTGCCGTATCTATACGTTTAATAATTCCTTCTTTTCCTAGGATTTGAATAATATCTGGCATCTCTGGTCCTTGACATTGACCTGTAAGTGCCACACGAACTGTCATAAATAAGTTTTTACCCTTAACTCCTGTATCTTTTTGTACTTTTTTAAAGACAGTTTTAGCAAAATCAAGATCTATCTTATCTGCCTCTTCTACCTTTTCTTTGAAGGATTTAAGTACTAAGGGTACATGCTCCTGGTTAAGATCTATTACTTTACGAGCCTTATCATCTTCAAATTCAACTTCATCATTAAAGAAAATGCCAACATGGTCTGTAATCTGGGATAGATAATCTAAGTTACCCCTAGTAGCTGATACAATTAGCTTAATCCAGTCATAACGGTTTTCTACATCTTGATCATTAATAAGGCCTGCTTCTAGTAAGTATGGAATAGATAATTTTGTAATGTAATCTAGGTCACTTGCCCTAATGTATTGACCATTAATCCAGTTTAATTTCTTAATATCAAATACTGCTGGATTCTTACTTACCCTATCTAGGGTAAACATTTCTTCTAGTTCCTTAAGGCTAAATATTTCCTCTTCACCTTCTGGTGACCAACCTAAAAGTGCCAGGAAGTTAATAATTGCCTCTGGTAAATATCCTTTATTCCTATATTGGTCTACATGGGTTGACCCATGGCGCTTGCTCATTTTACTTCTATCTTCACCAAGTATTAAGGATACATGGGCAAATTTAGGCGTCTCCCAGCCGAAGGCCTCATAAATTAAAACTTGCCTTGGTGTGTTAGATAGGTGTTCTTCACCCCTTATAATAGTTGTAACCTCCATTAGGTGGTCATCAACTGCTACCGCAAAGTTATATACTGGCGTTCCATCTGCCTTAGCAATAATAAAGTCGCCAACACCATTACTTTCAAATATAACTTCTCCCCTAACCTCATCATTTATTACTATATCCTTATCTGTAGGTACCCTAAAGCGAATAGTATGCTCCCTACCTTCAGCTTCATAGGCATCTATTTCTTCCTTAGTTAGATTACTACATTTACCTGAATAACGTGGCATTTCACCCTTTGCACGTTGGCTTTCACGCTCTGCTTCTGTCTCTTCAGCTGTGCAATAGCATTTATATGCTTTACCTTCTTCAAGTAAGTCATTAAGATATTTCTTATATATATCTGGTCTTTCAGTACAGCGGTAAGGGCCAAAATCCCCACCTACTTCAATTCCTTCATTCCAGTCTATACCTAACCATCTTAAATCTTCGATAATAACATCTTCCGATTCCTTGGTGCTTCTTGCTGCATCTGTATCTTCTATACGAAGTAAGAATGTTCCACCTTTGTTCTTTGCCTCTAAATAGTTAAAAAGAGCTGTCCTAGCTCCCCCTATGTGCAAATGTCCTGTTGGACTTGGTGCAAATCTTACTTTTTCCAATTGATTCATTCGTATTTCCTCCTAAATAGCTACTTATCTATTAGATTAACTGCTTATATCATTATAATATATGACTATCTATTGTGCAACTAAAAACATGTTTCTAAGAACTGCCCAGTTTTGGGGCGCATCAAGGCCTAGGACCCAGTAGCTAACGCCTTTTAGGGCATATTTATCTACCAAATTATACTTGGCCCTAAAGCTCCTGGCATCATCAAACCATACTACATGCCTATCGCCTTCGGCAGAGTTATAATAAAAATAGGGCACCTGGGCTAAAACATCAAATTCTATCTTAGAACCGTGCTCTGCGGCAAGTTTTAATGCCCTTGTATAGTCTACTAATCTACCCATATCACCTGTTTCAAAGGGTAGACGCCAATCAAACCCATAAAATGGCACCCCCATTAAAATCTTATCCCTTGGAATAACCGATACTGCATAGTCTAGCACCTTGACTATTTCATTAACCGGTGCCACCGCCATAGGTGGGCAGGCTCCACATCCCCAGTCATAGGTCATTACTATTACAAAATCTAGTATTTCCCCCTGGGCTTTATAATCATGTGCCCCCCACCATGCTCCCGTTGTCATATCGTAGGTCTTTGGTACTAGGGCCGTTGAAACCGGATAGTCATATTGGTGAAAAAAATCCACTGCCCTTTGTAAAAATTCATTGTATAGGTTTCTATCTTCAGGATACAGCATTTCAAAATTAATATTAAGGCCATCATAACCCTTTGCCTGCATAAGCTCTAATACATTATTGAATAAATTATCCTGGACTTCTTCACTAGAGACAATAATGTGGGCCCTCTCTGGATCAAAACCTGGTCCCCCTGCATTACTAATGCTCATTAGCATGGATAAGTTTTCTTCTATACTTGCTGATACAATAGCATTATCATCGAATTCCCTTAGACTCCCATCCTCATTAACTATATAATTTGAAGGAGTTATATAGGTTAAATCCCTAGCTACAGCCTTTACAATCTCCCTATCTTTCTCAGGTGTTTCTGGTACTATATAGCCATTAACAGTAATTGTACCTAATGATTGGGTGTTTCCAGATATGGTAAGCACCATTCCTTCATATATCATGTTAACATTGTTTAATTGGTTTTGCTTGACTAAATCTAAGGGTGATATATTAAATTTCCTACTAATACTCGCTATGGTATCACCAGGCTTTACCACATAATCAATCTTATCTACATTGAAGATAAGAGCCTGCCCTTGTATTAAATAAGGTAGCTCTTGTAGGCCATTTTCCTCAATAGTTTCTTCTATATTTAATTTGTAGTCTTTAGAAAGATCATATAAATAATCGCCTTCCTGAACAGTATAAATTAACATATAGCACCTTCTTTACATAATTAGTCCTTTATATTAATACTATATTCAAAAAAGCCAGGTATATGATATTTCACTTTTTTCTTATAAGAGCTATAGCCTGCGAAGATATCCCCTCACCTGATCCTGTAAAGCCAAGACCCTCTTCTGTTGTTGCCTTTATATTAATCTGGCTAATATTTATTGATAGTGTTTCTGCAATATTTTTACGCATTTCTTCTATATAGGGACTCATCTTAGGTGCCTGGGCTATTATTGTTGAGTCTATATTCCCTATTTTATAGCCCATCCCATCCAGTATTTCCCCAACATGTTCCAAAAGTTTTAGGCTTGAGGCTCCTTTATATAAGGGGTCTGTATCCGGGAAGTGCTTGCCTATGTCCCCTTGACCTAAAGCTCCAAGTATGGCATCCATAATAGCATGCACAAGTACATCTGCATCCGAATGCCCTAGTAAACCTTTTTGGTAAGGTATGGTTACTCCACCTATAATTAAATCTCTCCCGCTTACTAATTTATGAACGTCATGGCTCATTCCTACTCTCATTATTAATCCTCCTTGATATAAGCAAACAGCCCTCCACATATGTGAAGGGCTGTTCATAATATTATTATGGTCGCTATAGGGATCGAACCTATGACCCCCTGCTTGTAAGGCAGGTGCTCTCCCAGCTGAGCTAAGCGACCTTATCTAAATTAAACATAAAAAAACGACCCAGAAGGGACTCGAACCCTCGACCTCCGCCGTGACAGGGCGGCATGCTAACCAACTGTACCACTGGGCCATTAAATAAAAAACAGGGGTAGCAGGACTTGAACCCACGGCATTTGGTTTTGGAGACCAACGTTCTACCAACTGAACTATACCCCTTTATAAGTGCACTCCTCGAGTAGGGTTTGAACCTACGACCCTTCGGTTAACAGCCGAATGCTCTACCACTGAGCTATCGAGGATTATTAACTTAACGACATATTAAATAATAGCAAATATTACATGGCTTGTCAACATAATTTTTTTATATTTATTAATTTCATACTTATCCACAACTTATCCACAATTTGGGTATAACTTGTAATAAATTACCATTTATGGTAATTAACCTGTTATACCAATATTACTTAAATTTTTACTTATTGATATAACAGGTCTAATTTATTTACCTAACATAGCAGCGCCTATAATCCCTGCATCGTTTCCAAGTTTTGCTACTTCTATTTTTGTATTAAATTCTTTGGTAAATGTTTCTTTTTTTACTTTATTGCTTAAAGGTATTGTAAGATTATCTCCTTGCTTAGCAATTCCCCCACCAATTATTATAGTATCTGGTTGGAATATATTAACTATATTTGTGAGTCCTGCTGATAGGTAATCTAGATACTGACCTATTACCTCTATGGCAATCCTATCCCCTTTTTTAGCTGCATCAAAAGGAATTTTTGCATTCATTTTATCGTAGTCCCCTTTTATGTAATAATTTAGCTGGGATGTAGGATTAGCTATTGCCGCCCTTATGGCATCATTTATTAAGGCTGTAGCAGAGCCGTACTGCTCAAAGCATCCTTTTCTACCACATCCGCATTTCCTCCCCTTATAGTCTATTACAATATGGCCTATCTCTCCTGCACCTGGGTAGCTCCCTGTATATAGTTCCCCATTTACTATAAGTCCTCCCCCAATTCCTGTACCTAGGGTAACTATAACTGCATTCCTAGCTCCCTTACCTGCACCAGCTGTAACCTCTCCAAGTGCGGCGCAGTCTGCATCATTTGCTAGGTAGGTGGGGATTCCTAGCTTGCTACTTATGGTTTCTGTTATTGGGAAATTATCCATAGCAATATTACTGGCAAAAACAATAACCCCATTCTTACTATCTATTTCCCCTGGAGTACCAATTCCTATTGAATGTATATCTTCTTTATTTAGCTTATTATCAACCATAAGGCTTTGGCAAAGGCTAATCATATCATCACATATTAGCTTTATTCCTCTTTCCTTTAGTGTGGGAATACTCCTTTGCTCTATGATTTTACCTTCCTTATCTACAAGTCCTATTGCTATATTTGTTCCCCCAAGGTCAACACCAATATAATACATATTTCTACCTCCTGATTTAATTAGTTCATTATACTTTCTAGTACTTCTGAGATATTACTAACCCCTTGTGTTTTAATACCTTTAACTGGCTTTAATCCCTTAAGATTTGCCTCTGGCAATATACATCTTTTAAAGCCTAGTTTAGCAGCTTCTAAAACTCTTTTTTCCGCCATATTAACTGCCCTAACTTCTCCTGTTAAGCCCACCTCTCCAAACACTATGGTATATGGGTCAATAGGCCTGTCCCTAAAACTTGATGCAATAGCTGCTATTACTGCTAGATCTAGGGCTGGTTCATTCATTTTAATTCCTCCAGCTAGATTTACATAGCTATCATAATCTCCTAGTAGCATACCCGCCCTTTTTTCCAAAACAGCCATTAGGATAACCACCCTATTGTAGTCTATCCCTGTAGCTGTTCTCCGGGGAGTAGGGAAGTTAGTAAAGCTTACTAGGGCCTGGACTTCTATAAGCATGGGCCTGGTTCCTTCCATACTACAGGCAACTACTGAACCTGATACATCCATAGGCCTTCCAGCTAGCATAAGCTGGGATGGGTTTGCAACTTCTTCAAGGCCCTTTTCCTTCATTTCAAAGACTCCTATTTCATTAGTTGAACCAAATCTATTCTTAACTGCCCTTAGTATTCTAAAGGAAGCATGCCTTTCACCTTCAAAGTAAAGGACTGTATCCACCATATGCTCTAGTACCCTAGGACCAGCTAGTGATCCTTCCTTAGTCACATGACCAACAAGGACTATACATATGCCAAGCCCCTTACCAAGATTCATAAAGGCGTGAGTAGCCTCCCTAACCTGACTAACACTACCTGGGGCAGAAGTAATATCTGCTGAATATACTGTCTGTATAGAGTCTATTATAACAAGGTCTGGCTTGGTTTTGTTTATTAAATCCTGAATAATTTGCATATCAGTTTCACAAAATAGGTGAAGATTATCTGTGTTTACTCCTAACCTATCTGCCCTCATTTTTATTTGGCCTATGGACTCTTCTCCTGATATATATAAGACAGATTTATCCTGCTCCCCAATGGTTTGGCAGATTTGTAAAAGTAGTGTTGATTTACCTATACCCGGGTCCCCTCCTACTAAAACCAAGGACCCATTAACTAGGCCACCACCTAATACCCTATCTAACTCCTTGATCTTAGTTAGGGTTCTATCTTCTTTTTCACTTCCTATATCTTTTAGCTTTACTGGCTCTTGTAAGCCTCCTACCTTAGCTTGCTTCCCCAAGCCTTTAGGTTTAGGGGTTATGGCCTCTTCTACAAATGAACTCCAGGAATTACAACTTGGGCATTTCCCTAGCCATTTTGCAGACTCATAACCACATTCTTGACAAACATGTTTGTACTTTATTTTCATATTAAAAAAGGCACAGTAAAAGGGCTTGCCCTTTTACCTGCCTATACCTCCTTTTACACTCTTCTAATTTCTACCTTCTTTGGAGTGTTCCTACAATCTACGGAAAATATAATTTTGCCCGCTAGATTAGTTTTTATTTTACCTACTTTTAGTTCATCTACAAAAAGATTGTAGTTAGTATCTGGTGAAAGTTCCATTGTGATTTGTGATTCTGCCTTACCAGCTACTTTAAATGTAATTAGGTTGTCTGTAACTGCAAAATTGTGTACAGCTGTTCCTGGAATTGATTCGTATACTAAAGCTTCATCTTTATTGAACTTTGTAATCTCGTTAAAGGTCCTTATATCATACAGGTTGCCATTAACTTCAAATCCTATTAATTTTGTCTTTTCAGCTAGCTCGTAGTTACCAAAACTAATTGTTCCATTGTCTTCTACCCTAATTAATTCTTTTACTATCGCCATTTCCAAGCCCTCCAAATTTATTTTGTTTAATTATTTGTTTGTATTAAAAACTAATTCATTATCTTTAAGGCCTACAGATATACTATCCCCTTCTTTGATTTCGCCATCTAGGATTTTCTCTGACATATAATCTTCTATTTCTGATTGGATAGTTCTTCTTAGGGGTCTTGCACCATACGCCTTGTCATAACCTTTTTCTGCCAGCCATTTTATTGCCTCATCTGTCATTTCAACATTTATACCTGTATGCTTACTAATACGTTTTATAAGTGTATCTACCATTATAGTTGCAATTTCTTCTATATGCTCCTGGGTTAGGGCATGGAATACTATAATTTCATCAATACGGTTAATAAATTCAGGCCTAAATACTTTCTTGACTTCATCCATAACATTCTTTTCCATATCCTTATGGGACTGTTCTATATCTTCAGCTGATATAAAACCTAGTCTCTTAGGCTCTATAATATTACGAGCACCAATATTAGATGTCATGATTATAACTGTATTTTTGAAATCTACACGGCGTCCCCTTGAATCAGTAATATGACCGTCATCTAATATCTGCAAAAGCACATTAAAGACGTCTATATGGGCTTTTTCAATTTCATCAAATAGTATGACCGAGTAAGGTTTACGTCTTACTTTTTCTGTAAGTTGGCCACCTTCATCATATCCTACATAGCCTGGTGGTGAACCTATTAGCTTGGAAACTGATTGCTTTTCCATGTACTCTGACATATCAATTCTAATCATTGCACTTTCATCACCAAATAAAGCCTGGGCAACAGTCTTAGTAAGTTCTGTCTTACCTACACCTGTTGGGCCTAGGAACATAAATGAGCCTATTGGCCTATTAGGATCCTTAAGTCCTACACGCCCCCTTCTAATGGCTTTGGATATCGCTGTAACTGCTTCTTTTTGGCCTATTACGCGCTTATGCAACTCCTTTTCCATGTTACGAAGTCTTTCTGTTTCCTCTTCCGCCAGTCTCTTAACTGGTATTCCTGTCCAGGTACTTACAATTTCTTCGATTTCTCTTTCTGACACTACTTGATTGTTTTTGGAGTTTTCAGCTTCCCATTCTATTTTGGCATTGGTCAGTTCTTCTTTTATTTTATCTTCTTCCTGCTTAATTACACCAGCTTCTTCGTATCTTTCATCCTTGATTGCTTTTTCTTTTCTTAGGGCCAATTTTTCTAGGTTTTCCTCTAGCTCTTTTAGGTCTGTTGGCCTTGTATATGATCTTAATCTAACCCTTGATGATGCTTCGTCGATTAAGTCAATTGCTTTATCAGGTAGGTATCTATCTGCTATATATCTACTTGATAAGGTTGCAGCTGCCTTAATAGCTTCATCAGTTATTTGAACCTTATGGTGGGCTTCATATTTATCTTTAATACCTTGAAGTATTTGTACAGTCTCTTCTTCTGTTGGTTGGTCTACTGTTATAGGTTGGAATCTTCTTTCAAGGGCTGCATCCTTTTCAATATGTTTACGATATTCTTCTAGTGTGGTTGCCCCAACTAGCTGGATCTCCCCTCTTGATAAGGAAGGTTTTAAGATATTAGAGGCATCCATAGCTCCTTCGGCAGCTCCCGCCCCTATAATTGTATGCAGTTCATCAATAAATAATATTACATCTTCTGCTTCCCTAACCTCATCTATAACCCTATTTATTCTTTCTTCAAATTCTCCCCTATACTTTGTACCTGATACCATGGTAGATAAATCTAGGCAGACAACCCTCTTGTCTTTAAGAAGTTCTGGTATGGTACCATTTACAATCTCCTGTGCTAGGCCTTCTATTATTGCTGTTTTACCTACTCCTGGCTCACCTACTAGGCAGGGATTATTCTTAGTTCTACGGCTTAGGATCTGTACAACCCTTTCAATCTCCTTGCTCCTGCCTATAACAGGGTCAAATTTATGCTCCCTCGCCATTTGGGTAAAGTCCCTACTATATTGATCCAAGGTAGGGGTGTTGGTTTCCCTATCTTCTCTTTTGTCTTCCGCCATAGGCTTTCCTGCTTGCCTTGGATTTCCTGATAACATTTTTAGTATATCATTATATATGGTTTCTGGATCTGCACCTAGGCTCTCTACTATCTGTACTGCCAGGCAGCCTCTTTCCCTTAATATTGCAAGTAATATATGCTCTGTTCCAATTTGATCTGCACCTATTGCTATAGCATTTTGTAGGCTTGCTTCCATTATTCTTTTGGACCTTGGAGTATAATCTTCTACCTTTGTTACTGGAATAGGACCAACTCCTATAAGGGCCTTTATTTTATCTATAATATCATGGTCGTTCAAACCATAGTTCTTAAGGGCTTGTTGTGCTACTGATCCCTCTGACATCATTAGCCCTAGTAGCAAATGTTCTGTTCCAACATATGAATGATTAAAAGCTATAGCTGCTTCTTCCGCATTTTTCATAGCTATGCGCGCTTGCCTTGTAAGCTTATCTTTCATTAAATGTCCTCCTTTAAATATTTTCTAATAAGATTAGCTCTTATTACATCTTCCGGCAATCCCTTATCTTCTCTTAGTGCTTTTTCACCTATGGATGCATCCTGAATCATTATCATTATTTCGTAAATACTTCTTTTAGGTTGTGGCATATCATATATTCCCATTTCAAAACCTAATTTTACATCTGATAATAGGTTAACAGCCTCAGATAAGGTTAATTGCCTAGCATATGCAAGTATTCCATAGGATCTATAAACTTGATCCCTTAACTTGCCTTCTAAGTTTAGTGATATATTATTTCTGATTCCCTGCTCTTTGTCAACTATATGCATGGCTATATTTTGCATGCTTTCTATAATTTCTTCTTCTGTTCTTCCTAGTGTTTTTTGATTGGATATTTGGTATATGCTAGCTAAGGATTTACTGCCCTCACCATAAATACCTCTTATACTCATACCAAGCTTTCCCACCTCCACTAGTAGTTCTTGCAGGTACTGGGTTTTCTCTAAAAGGGGTAAGTGGAGCATATATGATGCCCTAAGGCCTGTCCCTAAGTTTGTAGGACATGATGTCATATAGCCGTATTTTTCACTATATGCATAATCTATATGATCTTCTATGGCATCGTCTAACATATCTACTGTTTTCCATGTACTAGATATGTCATGACCTGCACCTATCCCCTGAAGGCGCAGATGATCTTCTTCATTTACCATAATACTTATAGTTTCCGAATTATTAAGCACTACCATACCTGGTAAGGATTGGTTTAACATATGTGGGCTCATAATATGTCTCTCTATCATTTTCCTTTTTTGGATATGCCTAACATCCCCCAGCTCAATATATTTCAGTTTATATTCATCAAGTTTATCTACAGTATCTTTCATTTTAGAATTAAGGGCTAAGGCCTCTTTCTCATCCATTTTTACAGGGAATTTGAATTCCTCTACATTCCTTGCTAAACGAATACGATTAGATATTATTATATTATCTACTTCTTTAGATTGATACCACTTATTCATTGCTATTACCCTCTTTATCAAGCTCTTTAATTTTATCCCTTAGCTTTGCCGCATCTTCGTATCTTTCTTCCTTTACAGCTAGTTTTAACTTTAGCTGAAGATTCTTCTTATAGTTTTCTGTTTCTTTTTTTGCTTCTAATATTGGTTGTAAATTCTTTGGCACCTTACCTTCGTGTTGGTTACCTGGTTGAATTTTCTTAAGTGCATTTTCAAGTACCACTTCAAATGTTTGATAGCAGTTACTACAACCAAAACGCCCATTCTTCCTAAATTCACTTAACTTCATATTACAATTACTACATATAGTTTCTGTAACTTGTGGTTTCTTATTTCTAGGAGGTTCCGTGTTTTTGTCTAGTGCCATTTCTAATACCCCCATTAAGAAATTCTCAAATGTTGGCTTAATTCCCCCTGAAATATTTGTCTGTTTTTTGGCACATTCATTACAAAGATAGGTATTTTTGCTTCTACCATCCTTATATTCACTGACATATAGTGTTGCATTGTTCTGATTGCATCTTTCACACAACATGAATGTCACTCCTTTTCATACTACTGTCTATGGCCACATGCTATACAATATTCTGCATCTGGATGATTCCCAATATTGCAATTGGGGCAGAATTTCATTTGCAGGTATCCGTCCTTATCTACTTCTGGACCCTTGCCCTGCTGAGCATTATTATTCCAAGTTTTTTTGACATTGCGCTTTGTACTCTCATATTCGTGTTTTTGCTTTTTGCGCATTTCCTTGGATTGTTTCTCTAATTCCCTTACTTCCTTATCTTGCTTAGAAATCTTCTCATATAGTATTTCTATCTCAGGATTTTCCTCTTCAGATAACCTGTTTTCATATGTCATTTCACCAAGTTTTGTATATAATTTATTTAGGCTGGACTTAGCCTGAACTAATTCTAATTCTACCTTTCCTTGGTTTGCAGTTGTTTTGGTTTGCTCAATAACCCCTTTAGATATGTCTTTTGCACTTTGTGTTAATCTATCAAAAACATCCTTCATAATTACACCTTCCTTAAATTATAATTCATAAATGTTTACATAAATAAAAGTGATAGTATAGGAATTGAGATAATACTAAATAATGTAGAAATAAATACACACTGTGATGCCACTTCAGGATCACCAGCGTATTCTTGTGCTATTAGCGCTGCATTGGCCGCTACAGGCATACCTGCAATAATAACAGCAACTCCCACCAGCTCTATATTATCCATACCTAGTATAGGCTTAAAAACAAAAAATGTTATTAATGGTAGAACAAATAATCTTATAAATGCTATTATATATATTCGCCAATTATTGAACATCTTATTAATAGGTAATGTTGATAACATAGCACCTATTAATATCATAGACAAGGGGGTGGTTGTATTACCTACCAAGCTAAATACTCCCTTGATAACCTCTGGGACTGGTACTGCTAGGGCAAATAAGGTATATCCAATAATTGAAGCCATAACCCCTGTATTTATAAGATCTTTAATGGAAAAATCTACTTTCTCTTCTGATGTATTTACCAGGGATATACCTAAGGTGTATACAAGTAAAACAAAGGCAGCATTATAGATTACTGCATAAAATACAGGTTCTGGCCCAAATATTGTTGCTATTACAGGAAAGCCCATAAATCCCACATTAGAAAAAATTAATGAAAACTCGAATATTCCCTTATGCTCCTTAGGTGACTTGATAATCTTGCTAACTATTTTGGCAATTACATAGGACCCAGCATAGGTAGAAAAAGCAATAATTAGCATAATTAAGCTTCCCTTGAATTTCTCTGCTGTCCTTGGTATCATCATTGCAGATATTATTAAAGATGGGAGGGCAAGATCTAAAATAAATTTAGAAAGATTAGAAATCATGTCCTCACTTATAATTTTTACCTTCCCAAAAACATAACCAAAAATTATTAACAAAAACAATATAGCAATTTGATTATATACAGCAGTAAAGTTCATAACTAGCTCCTTTATAATGTTAGGTTTTCTATATATGTATTAAGTATACTACATATAGTGCACAAAAAAAAGACTAGAATATTCTAGTCTTTTATATTTCCCTAATGTACTATGTATTACAGTGCAAAACTAACCTTTATGCCCTTATCTACTTCTTTCATCAATTCCTTATCCAAATTACAAATCTTTTCTTTCAGTCGCTTCTTATCTATAGTTCTTATTTGTTCAAGCAGTATTACTGAATTCTTAACTAAATCATATTCAGTTGCTACTATCTCAACATGCGTGGGTAGTTTAGCTTTGTTTATTTGGGATGTAATAGCTGCACATATAACAGTTGGACTATACTTGTTTCCTATATCATTTTGAATTACCAGAACAGGTCGGACACCGCCCTGTTCTGATCCTACAACTGGACTTAAATCTGCATAAAAAATATCTCCACGTTTTACCATAATTTAATCACACTCCGTTAGCCGAATATAAATATCATCAGCCTCACTTTCTACCTCAAAACATAGTTTCGAGATTTTCAAATTAATCTCCGCCATTTCCTGGTAGCCTTTAATCATTACATCAATCGCCCTTTTTTCTTTTTTAAAGCACTTTTTATTGCAATCCAACTCAGGGGAATTAATATCTATACCTTGATTACGTTGTGTCACCGCAAACCACTCCCTACCCAATATTCGTGATTTACTCCTACGTTAGCTATATATATTATTGACAAACGTTATGGAGTTTATACATATATTCTTGGAATTCTTTTCCCTACCATACAAACTATTTCATAATTAATTGTATTTAGGATTTTAGCTATTTCTTCTACACTAATTTCCTTATCTTTTTGTTTACCAAATACAACTACTTCGTCCCCTACAGCTACATAATTTATATGGCTTACATCTACCATAAACTGATCCATACAAATATTACCAATAATCGGTGCATACTCTCCCCTAATTAGCACGCCTCCCTTATTCGACAGCCCACGTGAATATCCGTCAGCGTATCCTATTGGTATTGTAGCAACTTTTGTTTTTTTGTTGGTTGTATATTTTCTATTATACCCTATTTCTTGATTTTTTGGTAGCTCTTTTACATGGACAACTTGAGTTTTCAAAGACATAGCAGGCACAAGTCCCATACTATATAGGCCTGTAGCCTCTGATGGGTAATGTCCATATAAGGAAATTCCTAATCTTACCATATCAAAGTGGGTATTTTCATTCATAATAATAGCTGCACTATTGGCCGCATGTATAAGTGGAATATCTATTCCCACTTGGTTAAGCTCTTTTAAAAAACCATGAAATATACTATTTTGTTTTTTTGTATATGTTTGGTCTTCTTCATCAGCACTTGAAAAATGAGTATAAATACCTTCTATTTCTATATTTGGAAGCTTATTTATCTTAAGTATTTCTTCTATACTTGTTGGATGGGGTAAAAAACCTATCCTCCCCATTCCCGTATCTACTTTAATATGTATTTTCACTCTTTTTTTCAATTTGCTTGCTTCATAGGAAATATACTTTGCCATTTCATATGAAAATATTGTTTGTGTTAGGTCATTATCTATTAAAAGTCTTATATCAGTTGCTGGTGTATAGCCTAGAACTAAAATAGGTCTTGTTATACCAGCTTCCCTTAACTGCGCACCCTCTTCTGCTATGGCTACTGCCAGGTAATCCACCTCTTCATCTTGAAGTAATTTAGCTATTTCTATTGCACCATGTCCATATGCATCTGCCTTAACAATAGCCATAATTTTTGTGTAACTAGCTATGTGTTTTTTAATTTGTCTATAATTATGTGTGATTGCATCCTTTTCTATTTCAGCAACTACACGTGGCATATGTGAAAACATCTCTTCCTCACTTTTCTATTGTAAATATACTTTGATCTATCTGAGGATTGTAAGTAAATTCATTATACTTTATAATAACTGTCTCCTGATCCTCTTCATTGTAAATAATCATGGTTACTGGTTTCTTACTTTCATGATCTAGCCATAATTTCTGGCTAGCCATATGTTTGCTTCCCCCAGGAATTATTGCTTCAAGCACTGTTGTCGTGGCGCCTTCTATATTTTGCACCTCTATACTAACGTCTTGTGATTGTAGGTAATTTTTAATAAAGCTACCTAAGAATATCTGATTTCTAAATTCATTATCTGGAAGCTCTACAAGCTTAGGATCATCCACATTGGGATTATACTGGATAACCTTTTCCCCATTATAGATAGTTGTTAGGCCTGATATATGATCTGGTTTTATAACCTCGAACCTATAGTTGCCATCTATTTGGTAAAGCTGCCTAGCTTGGTAGGTGTTCTTATTCCCAGTGTCTATATGGCTAATCTCCAGGCTAGCAGCATAACTATCCATGTTCATTAGTTTCTCTTCTACTCCTAGTCCCTGTGATTGCCTTTCACCTGTAAGCCTACATCCTGATAAAGATAAACATACCATTATTACTGCTAAGATTCTTACTCTTCTATGCATGTTCCCTCCTTTATTAGTTAATAGGAAGTCCTCTTGTTTCTAATATACTCCCTAACAAGCTAATATATGAGAACATTTTTTACAAGCCTTTTTCTGCTATGGCTACTGCACTTGCATATTCCTTGCAGTGTGATATGCTTACCCAAATCTTACCTATGTTTTTTTCTTTGGATATCTCCCTTGCTTTACCGTGTAGGCAGACTAGGGGGGCACCTTCTTCGTCCCTAATCACTTCCACATCTACCAGGTCAAAGCCCTTAAACCCAGTTCCTAACGCTTTACTAACTGCTTCCTTGGCTGCAAAATTACCTGCAATAGTTTCGTATGAATTATTACGTCTTCGGAAATAGTCCTGCTCCCTTTTAGTAAAGTTTCTTAAAATAAATCTATCATTCTTACTTACTGCTTTTTCAATCCTATGGATTTCTATAATATCATTCCCAACTCCAGCTATCATTCTTCCTTCTCCCAGTCCTTATCATTTAGATGAACCTTATCTAGCTCCTCTATAAATCTAGGCCCCACTAGTTGGTGAAGGTAGCGGTATATCTGCCTTGACCTTTTATCAAGTGCCTTTTTTTCTTCTGTTTTTTTCATTAGGGTTTCCCTTATAAGCTGTATCTGCCTATCTAATTGATTGCTTTTTTCCCTATCTTTATTAATATGAGTATAGCAAATTTGCACACTTTCATCTACTAGGGCTTTATTGGTAGTTTCTATTTCTACTGTTAGTTGATCTAGTCTTAATTCTATTGTTTCTGTCTTTTCATTGATTTTAAGGACCATTTTTTGTTGCTTTTCTATTTCCTCTATTGCCTCTTCAGAATTTAATTCAAATGCCTGGTGGGTAAGCTCTAATATTTTATCTAGCATATCTTTTTTTAATCTTGTATATTCTATATAATCTGTATTTAGCTTGCCCTGCTCCTTTAGAAGTTCATTTAATTTTTCTTCCAAACTTTCAATTTCGGGCGTTTTTATTTCTTCAAACAGTTGGTGCCATGAATTATCTAAGGTAATAATAGGCACTTTTTTTTCTAATGTAACAGGTTTTTTCTTATCTTCTTGGGGCCTTCTCCTTCTAAAAAACACTATACTCACCTCTTATTAACTTTTTATATTATGTAAAAAAGGTATAAGAATATCTTATACCTTATCCAATTAAATTAGATAACACACCTATAGCTGTTCCTAACAAGGCGCCTATTAGGGTAATTCCTCTAAGCTGATCCCTAACTACTGATAAAATAACTTCTTCTGCCTCTTGTGAAGAATACTCATTGATTTTATCTTCCACTAATCTAGAGATATCCATTAGTTTTACAACCTGCTTGGAATTTTTCTTTACTATTTCTATATACAAGTCAAAAATTTGGCTAGTTATTAGTTTCTGACTTTCTTTGGGTATTGCCATAGTTAAATTTGTTATTGGGATATTGGCAATGAATAATTTTATTTCTCCTAAAACTCCCCTGATTAATCTTATAAACTCCTGGGTGTTAATGTATTTATCCCATTCATCTTCTATTAATTTTTCTATTCTTGCCTGAATGTTTATGTGATTAGCTTCTAGTTTTTCCTTAGTTAGGGATATTAACTTATGGGTGCTTTCATCATTAATCTGATCCTTGATTATATCAATAGCCCTATCCTTATAATCAGGGTTGTTTACTACTAAATCCCTCATAGCTGCTGATAAAAGATCTCCAAATTTATAATTCCTGCTTGGATCTTCAAGAGCCTGGTTAGCATAGTTAATTATACCATCATAAATCTTATCTATATTCAAAAACATAGTAACCATTTGGTTAAAGTTCTCTTCTGTCCAGCGCCTTATAGTGTCCTTAATTCTAGTTGCTTCTTGGCCACTACTAATAGCTGCTATAATGCTTCTACCAATACTTGGTGCATTGTCTTCTATCTTAGCATACATAACTTCCTCTAAATCCCCGAATGTTTTGTATAGATAGTCTTTACTTTCCTTGCTATCTAATAGTTCTCTAGCAAATTCCTGGATACCTTTAGATAAGGATTCATCTTCAATCCCTTTAGCTATATATAGGTTTAGACTTTTTTCTATTTTATTTGTAATGTATGGACTAGCCTTTTCTATAAGCTCTCTAGATCTTAGCATGGTTATTATCTCCATAACTAATTGATCCATAATTTCATCTAGTCTTTCATCCATATTATGACCTAGTAGGTCTTGGAATAGCTGCCCTATGGTCTTATTGCTGCTTTCCATATGTTTTGGGATCCCACTAACTAATTCTGCAAATATTTCCCTAGCCTTATCATTGGTTAGGGTATCAACAAGCATATCCTCAGTTAATAGGTATTCTTCTGTAACCTGTCCCATTTCATGGGCTAGCATATCTTTTTCTTTTGGTATTAATCCTGGGGTAAAGGGAATTTTATATTTCCCAATATATTTTGCTTCATGTGGCCTAAATAACATTTTTATGGCTAAATAGTTAGTACCATAACCAATTAAGCCACCTACAACAGGGTTTATTAATACATCCCATTGCATTCTACCAGCTCCTAGTCCTCTTCATTTTCTGTTAAACTTTGGTCTTTGATTTTGTAAGCTAAGGTCATTAGCCCATGAGATAGGTGTACATTTTCTACTTGTACATGTTTTGGAAGGTATAAATCAACTGGTGAAAAATTCCATAGTCCTTTAATTCCCCACTCAGCTAGATTATTTGCCGTCTCTCTTACATTTTCTTTGGGCATGGTTAGCATAGCAATATCTACTTCTTGCTCCTTAACAAACTTCTCCATTACATCAATATCGTATACTTCTATACCTCTTATTGTCATTCCTATAAGTCTTGGGTTTACATCAAAAATACCAATTAATTTAAAGCCTCTTTTTTCGAATGATTGGTAATTAGCTAATGCTTGTCCAAGATTGCCTGCACCTACTATAATCATTTTGTGGGTTTTATCAAGGCCTAGTATCTTCCCTATTTCCGCATGTAAATACTCTACGTTGTATCCGTATCCTTGTTGTCCAAAACCTCCAAAGTTATTAAGGTCTTGCCTTATTTGCGATGCAGTTACCTTCATTCTTTCACTAAGCTCCCTAGAAGATATTCTGCTAATATCATTATCAATTAGCTCCCCTAAATACCTATAATATCTAGGTAGCCTTCTAATTACAGCCATAGAAATCTTTCTTTCTTCTGACATACTACTTTATTCCCCTTTCTGTCAATCTTTTAACACTATCATATCACAAATTGCCAAACATATCTCAATTAAGTTTGATTTAATTTACCTTTTTGTTTATGATAGTATTTTAAGTACTTTTATGTAAGGGGGTTTCTTATGATTTTAGCTTGCAGTCACATTAATAAAGCTTTCCTTGGTAATGTCGTCTTAGATGATATTACCTTTCATATAGAAGAAAAAGATAAGCTAGCTCTTATCGGTATTAATGGAAGTGGTAAAACTACCCTTCTTCGTATTATAGCTAATAAATTGGAGGCTGATTCTGGGGAAATTATCAAGAACAAGGATTGTTCTATAGGATACCTACCCCAGCATGTATCTATTGAATCTGATAAGACTGTCTACGATGAGCTTCTAACTGTTTTTGATCATCTTATTGAAATGGAAGATGAGCTTACTCTTATGGAGGCTAAGATTTCCAGTGCTAATCCTAAGGAACTAGCCAAACTTGTTAAGGAATACGATAGTTTAAGGGAATCTTTTGAAAGTAATCAAGGCTATATGTACAAGAGCCTGGTAAGAGGGGTGCTATCAGGTCTTGGCCTAGCTGATGATGCTTATGACAAGCCTATATCCATATTGTCAGGTGGGCAAAAAACCAGGGTTGCCCTAGCTAAGCTCCTACTTCAAAATCCATCCCTACTTCTTCTTGATGAGCCCACCAACCACTTGGATATAGAAGCTATTGAATGGCTAGAGGGATTTTTAAAGTCCTACAACGGAGCTATTATTATTATTTCACATGATAGGTATTTTTTAGATAAGATTGTAAATAAGGTTGTTGAGATAGAATATCATAAGGCAAACATCTATGACGGAGATTATTCATCTTTCCTAGTGCAGAAAGTTGCTAGAAAGGAAGCCTACCTAAGGCAATATAATAACCAACAAAGAGAAATCAAAAAACAGGAAGAAGTTATTGAAAAGCTTAGGCAATTTAATAGGGAAAAATCTATTAGAAGGGCAGAAAGCCGAGAAAAACAGCTGGATAAAATGGAGCTTATGGAAAAGCCCATTGAAGAAAGCCAGGGTATGAAACTTGCCTTAAGGCCAGAAATCCAAAGTGGTCAAGATGTATTAAGTGCCAGGGAACTATCAAAATCATTTGGGGAACTTGAACTTTTTAAGGACCTTAACTTTGATATTAAAAAGGGTGATAAGATAGCACTTGTGGGCCCCAATGGCATAGGTAAGACAACTTTATTCCGTATTATTATGGGAAATGAGGAGCCTAGCTTAGGCACTGTAACACTAGGAACTAATGTTGTAGTTGGTTATTATGATCAGGAGCACCAAAATATTAATAACTCCAACACTATCCTCGAAGAATTACAGGAGACCTTCCCAACTACTAAAACCGAAAAACTTAGGAGCGTACTTGCTGCACTTTTATTTACGGGTGATGATGTTTTTAAGCTTATTTCTACCCTTAGCGGAGGTGAAAAAGGCCGGGTTGCCCTTGCTAAGATAATGCTTTCTAAGGCTAACTTCTTGCTTTTAGACGAGCCTACTAACCATTTAGATATACAATCTAAGGAAATTCTTGAAGAGGCTCTTAGTGAGTTTGAGGGCACTGTACTCTATGTTTCACATGATAGGTATTTTATCAATAAAACAGCAAGCAAGGTCCTGGAAATGTCCCAAACCAGTATGGATACATATCTAGGTAACTATGATTATTACCTGGAGAAAAAGCTAGAAAACTCCCAGGAAATAATAAGTAAGCCCCTTGAGGCTAGTAACTCTAAAGATGAGTGGCTAAGATCTAAGGAACTTCAGGCCAATACTAGAAGGCTTAAAAACCAGCTAGCTGATATTGAAGACTCAATCCATGAAACTGAAGAGGCTATAGGCAGTATCGAAGAGCAGCTATGCCTTGAATCTGTCTATACTAATCCTCAAAAGGCTGATGAACTTGTTAGGGAAAAGTCCCAACTAGAAAAAAAGCTAGAAGAGCTCTACCATAGCTGGGAAGAAGGCTCTCTAGCTTTAGAGGAAAACTAATATTTAATCCAGTTACCTTCCTCATCCTTATGGGCTACAATGCTTTGTAGTATTTCACGATTAACAATTTGCCAGGTGGAATCACTCCTTAGCATTGTATAGTCCCACTCAATAACTACCCTATATTCTTGATCTTTATCATTATCCTGACTATCCTTTTCTTTATTAGTTAAGTATACCGTCTCTAGGACCGATACCTTTATGCTATTGCCTGAAACAGGGTGAATATCCCTTACTTCCATAAGGCTACTAGCGGCTACTATTTCCTTATTATCAAGGTACCACATCTTAAAGTCAGAAATTATGTTTTCATTTATATTCGTCGTTGTGTATTTATGTAAAAAATCTGTGTTTTTATCTATAATTCCTTGCCTATAATCCTTATTAAATTCACTAAAGAAGTTTTGAAGTTCATCTTTTATTTTTTGGTTACCGCCTACCTTTTCTAAATTTAAACTGGTATTGCCATCATCTATTTGGGTCTTTTGTGAAAAAACTTGTATTTTCTGGTCTTCCATAAAAAGTTGAAGGTCATATTGTCCTGCAAGCATATTATTAAATACTATCTCTTCATTTTTGCTTTGTTTTTTTGTATGGCCAATTGTAACCCAGGTACCTGGCGGGGCTGATACTAATATATCATGGGTAGGATATGGGGATTCTACTAAATTCTCCCCAGGTATGTTAATCTGCTTTACAAAGGGTTGCTGCATATTATTGTAGTATTCTATGGTTACTACATGGTTTCCTGGTAGTAGGTTTTTAATTTCTACTCCCCTAGCTCTAACCCCTTTTACTACCCTTTTATTGTTTACATATATGTCTGATCCTACAGGTGCTAGTACATTAATATTTTCTAGCTTATAGGGAAATTCCACAAAGCATTTCTTTGTTTTCTTATCCCTTACCATGTTTAGCTCTCTTGCTTTAATCTTATCTTTTTTCCTGGTTTCTTCCTTAAGAAAATCTATAACCTCCGCCTTGTCAAACTGCTTAATTGCACCCCCACTATCATAGTAAGAATAAAGCTTATCTACTTGTTTATGGTTATAGGCGTAGGTATATCTATAGGCGCAGGCTCCTTTGCTATAATTAAAAGTAAAGTATCCAGATATCATTATAAGTACAACACCTAGTAAGGGCCAAAATTTCTTCATCTGCATCCTACCTCCTAAGCTTGTCATAAATACTTTTAAAATATTTATATGTACAAGCTAGGTAGGATATTACTATTATTTTTATTTACCTATATAGTTATTACATTCTGGATATTCATCATATGCCCAGGTATGGGTCTTACTTAGGGTTGCACTATCGATTAGAAAATAATTGTATAGGATAAGGTCTACTCCTACCGGATCATCCCAGGTAGTATCAAGCATATAGTACTTATCATCCACAAGTACCACATTCCACATATGAGGAACAGGCTCCCCGTCCTCGTTACTGGCATGTCCTATAACTAGGTCAGATTCTATACCCGCAAGGCTTAGTAGTATCTGGGTAGCTTCGGCGTAACCTTGGCATACACCCTTGTTATTTATAAGGACTCCATATGCTGTAAAGGAGTTTGAATCTGAATCTTCACCCCTTAAGAAGCTCTCTGCTGTTTCTATATCATAACTTGTATTTCCAACAACATAATCATGTATAATCTTAGTTTTTTCGTATTCACTCATATCAGGGCTAATTATTTCATTAATTATTTCCTTAGAATAATCATAGGACCTTCTTAATTTAGGACTGATTTCCTTGCCTTCTAAGTCATTAATTTCCCTGCTTAAGTCTAGCACATTAGATACTGTAGTTACTCCTTCTAGGGCCTGCCTATTTGTTCCGTCCTTATTAACCCTGTATATTTTTTTATTGTCCTCTATATTCTTATAATATATATAGCCTCCTGCTATGTTAATATTAGTAACATTACTGCCTATTATCTTGGTCTTATTATCGCCATTAACAGACATACTATAAAGATTATAGTTAGTTGGATGATTATAATAGATAAGACCCTGGTGAACATTAAAGCTATATGGGGTTTCTGTAAGAATTTGGGTTGATGTAAGATCAGTGAAATCTAGGCAAAATAAACCTTGTGGTTTTTCCTCTTGGCTAGGGTCATAGGTGTAATAAAGACCTTGCTCCGATACATCAAATTTCATAACATGAGATTCTACAATTTGTCCTTCGCTTCCATCAGTTTTTACCCGTCCTAGTTCCCCCTCCTTAGTAATGTAATATATATATCCTTCATATATCATCATATCGTTGGCAACTACTTCTTTTATAACTTCTTTATTCTTGCCATCTAAAGACATAGATGTTATATAAAGCTTATTATACCTATCCATAAAATATAATTTACCATTATATATATTAAGGCTATATGCCTTATCTTTACTTATTGGCCTATTTTCGCTACCATCTTTATTAACCTTATATATATGGTGGGTTTCCTGGCTAATATAATATATCTCATCCCCTATAATCTGAATATTTATAGGGTATGCTTCTTCTAATAGGAGGGTTTTATCCCTTCCATCTGTACTTATTGACCACAAATTGGTCTCATCAGAGTAGTAGATTTTATCCCCTTCTTCTATTGCTAAACCCTTATTGGTAATATTGCTTGTGCTATTATTAGGTAATATTTCATTGTTTGATAGGGTTACCATTTCCTCTTCTTCTAAGTTTTCTTGGTAGTCTCCAATAATATTAGTATCAGCTAGTTCTGTATCATTAATAGGTGATGTTGTAAATTTCCAAATAGCTCCTAGTGTTAGTATTATTAACATTAATATTCTCTTCATAGCTACCTCCTATCTTTTCTATTACATAATAACACAAACCCTACCAAAAGGTAGGGTTTCTTTAACTTATTGATTATGGAAATTATAGGTTTTCAATAACACAGTTTGCAAATTCTTCTCCTGTTGCCCCTGTGTCTCTTCCTGTTAGTTTTACTTCCTTGTTAGCAATTTCAAGTGCTTTAATTACTGTATCGGCTTCTTCTTTGTAACCAATATGGCGAAGTAATAATTCTGAAGCTTTAATCATACTAGCAGGGTTTGCATAGATTTGTCTACCGGATTCTACCATTCTTGGTGCACTTCCGTGGATAGCTTCAAACATTGCATAACGGTTACCAATATTTGAGCTTCCTGCAGTACCTACGCCACCTTGTAGCTGTGCAGCTTCATCTGTAATAATATCTCCGTAAAGGTTAGGAAGTACAAATACCTCATAATCTTTATTAACTTCTGGATTAATTAGATTAGCTGATATAATATCTACAAACCAGTCATCTGCTTGGATTTCTGGATAATCTTTAGCTACATCATAGCAAATATCTAAGAACTTACCATCTGTTTTCTTAAGTATATTAGCCTTTGTAATAATAGCTACACGCTTTTTATCATTTGCACGAGCATATTCAAATGCTGCTCTTGCTATTCTTCTAACCCCTTGTGTTGTTATAACCCTAAAATCAAAGGATAAGTCTTCATCAATATCTATTCCTTGGCTACCTAATACATATTCTCCTTCTGTATTCTCACGGAAGAAAGCCCAGTCGATTCCCATTTCTGGTACAGATATTGGGCGTACGTTAGCAAATAGATCAAGTTCCCTTCTCATTGCAACGTTAGCACTTTCAATGTTAGGCCCATCGCCTTTACTTGGTGTTGTTGTAGGTCCTTTTAGGATTACATGGCATGCCTTTAGCTCTTCTAGAACATCATCTGGAATTGGCTGCATATGTTTAATACGGTTTTCAATTGTAAGTCCTTCTATTTGCCTAAATTCTATACGGCCTTTTTCTACATCTTCCTTAAGTACAGCGCGAAGTACCCTTTCTGCTTGCTCTGTAATTGCTGGACCAATTCCATCCCCACCGCAGCAGCCTATAATAATTTTATCAAGCTTGCTAAAATCTATTGGATCTTCTTCTTGCTTCATTTGTTCTACACGATTCATCTGTTCTTCTACAAGTTTTGCAAAGTGATCTCCTGCTACTTTAAGCTTATCCATTATACTTCCTCCTAGTTGTTTACTGTTTCTTTTATCATGTTTATTTTTCCACCATATAATAGCATTGTGCGTTCTCTATCTGACACATCTAATATTGTGGTGTATTCTTGGTTTTTGGTCTTGTTGGTAACTATTACTTCTTTACCACTTTCAATTTGCTCTCTAGCATTCTCTATTTCTAGCTCATCCATAACATCAATGTTATCATAATCTGATGGGGTTTCAAATACTAAAGGTACAATACCTGAATTTATTAGGTTTGCCTTATGAATTCTAGCAAAACTCTTTGTTATAACTGCTTTAACACCTAATTGCAGTGGTGCAAGGGCTGCATGTTCCCTTGAGGATCCTTGTCCGTAATTATCCCCTGCTATAATTATTCCTCCGCCATTTTCCTTAGCCCTTGTTGGGAAGTCTGGATCACATGGAACTAGGCAGTGTTCTGCAAGATAGGGTACATTAGACCTAAATGGCAATAAGCTTGCATTAGATGGCATTATGTGGTCTGTTGTAATATTATCTTCAACCTTAATAAGTGCTGGTCCTGCAATCTCCTCTAGTTTTGTATTAAGCGGGAATGGTTTAATGTTAGGTCCCCTTATAACTTCTACGCTACTTGAATCTTCTGCTGGTGTAATTACCATATTATCATCTGTAATAAAGGATTCTGGCATTTCAACTTCAAGCTCTTCTTTAAGTGTTGTTGGATCTGTTAAAGTACCTGTTAGGGCTGTAATTGCAGCTGTTTCTGGGCTTACCAGGTAAACATTAGCTGAGTCAGTTCCACAGCGCCCCTTAAAGTTACGGTTAAAGGTTCTTACTGAATTGGCATTAGAGGCTGGTGCCTGTCCCATACCTATACATGGTCCACAGCCTGATTCAATAATTCTTGCTCCAGCTGCTATAAGATCTGCTAGGGCACCGTTTTGTGCAATCATGGTAAGTACTTGTTTTGATCCTGGTGCAATTACTGTGCTTACCTCTGGATGAACAGTCTTACCTTTTAATATTTTTGCAACCTTCATAAGGTCTGCATAAGAGCTATTTGTACAGCTTCCTATTGCTACCTGGTCTACTTTAATCCCCTGTGTATCTTTTACCTTGGCTACATCATCTGGACTATGTGGTTTTGCAACTAAAGGCTCTAGTTCTGATAAGTCTATAGTAACCTTCTGGCTATATACCGCATCCTTATCTGGCCCAAGTTCCTTCCAGTCTTCTTCCCTATTTTGAGCCTTTAGGAATTCAAGTGTAATATCATCACTTGGGAATATTGAGGTTGTAGCTCCAAGTTCTGCCCCCATATTAGTAATTGTTGCTCTTTCTGGAACAGTTAAGGTCTTGATACCTTCCCCTGTGTATTCAACAACCTTACCTACCCCGCCTTTAACACTTAAAATCCTAAGTACTTCTAATATGATATCCTTAGCTGCTACATATGGCTTTAATTGGCCTACTAGCTCTATATTTATAACTTCTGGCATAGTTACATAATATGTTCCCCCGCCCATAGCTACTGCTACGTCAAGCCCACCTGCACCTATGGCTAACATACCTAAACCACCGTTGGTAGGTGTATGACTATCTGAACCTAATAATGTGTCACCTGGAACACCAAAGCGCTCTAAATGAACTTGGTGGCATATACCATTCCCAGGCCTTGAGAAGAAAACACCATGTTTGTCTGTTACTGTTTGTATATATTTATGGTCATCTGCATTTTCGAAACCTTGTTGTAGCATATTATGATCAATATAGGCTACGGATTTTTTAGTCTTAACCCTATCAATCCCCATTGCTTCAAATTGCAAATATGCCATAGTACCTGTCGAGTCTTGTGTTAAAGTTTGGTCAATCTTAATTCCAATTTCACTACCAGGCTTCATCTCTCCTTCTAGAAGATGTGATTTAATAATTTTTTCTGTAAGTGTAAGTCCCATATATGTAACTCCCTTTCATTCTAATTATCTGATAACTTCTGTACATACAATTGTATACACGCTATACTTTATTGTCAATATGCCTTGCATAATATTCATTATACTAAATTTATACTATCTTGCATATCTTTTATATTATATTGTTGATTTATTTTAATTCCAATACAAAGAGGTGATATTATGAGTAAATTTACTAAGGACCAGCTCCTACACCTTGATATACCTGAAGAATTCAGAGGTAATTTCCCAAGCAAAAGTAAAAGCCCACACCTTTCCCTTGATTATATCTTGCTTATTATAACCATATTTTACCTGATTAAAGATGATAAATAATATTCAATATATTATTTAGTAACCTTTTTTACCTTCTTACATAAAATGATATTGAAATAGTTGTTTTTTACTTTTTCTTGAATAATTTGTAATTATGGAAGGATGATTGTTTATGTTTGCTATGCAAGGCAACAATTGGATATGGATTTTATTAGCCTTTTTCCTTCTTTTTGGCAACGATGGATGTGGCTTTGATTTTAACTTAGGTAATATGTTTGGATGTGGCACTGATTCTACTTTAATGATAATCTTATTAGCCATGTTCTTATTTAATAGCGGCGCTATGGCTTGCTAATATATATGTATTAAAAATAATCTTAAAAGTTTATAATTTAGGGTTCCAACTTGTCTAGCAAGTATGGAACTCTAAATTTTATATGTTTTCATTATAATTAGTAAAGCTTTCTGTCTACTTCACATATAGATAGTTATGTAAGTAATATTTTACTTTGTATTCAATTAGGAGGTCTAATATGGAAATGGATGAAGTAAGATGTGTTAACAACAATAACTGGATTTGGATTATAATTGCTGCTTTTTTATTATCAGGTAACTTTGCTAGTGCTTGTGGATGTGATTCAGGCCTAGGCATGGGTGGTAACTTCTTTGATAACATAAAATGTAGTAATAATTCTTGGATTATTATTCTAGCTTTATTATTCTTCTTTCAATAAGATATAAAAGCTCATAAAGCGTGCTTTATGAGCTTTTATTTATTTTTCGGCCCATATAATAATTCTGTATAGTATAAGTATCAGGATTATTAGGTTAAAGTAATCCTTTAGGCTATATATCTTATTTTCATCCTTTCTATACAGGACTTCTGCTGTTTTATAATTAGGTAACATGGTCTCTATCATTTTAGAGTAGGTTATTTGTTTTACCAGGTTGGAGACTTTTTCCCTGCTTTCTTCTTTTTCTATAAAAGGGCTTATGGCTTCTAATAGTTCTACTTCCATTAACGGTTCCTGCCTATACTGCTCCTTATAATTTTGTACTTGCTCCCGTATTTGCTTTAGATAGGTTGATTCTACATAGCTTTCTATATAGTTTGATATTGCCTGTGCATCCCGTTTAAGGTCTATATCTATCAAGTCCATATTTTTCATAGTAACACCACTTTTTCAAAAGAAATATAATATATTATATTCTTTAATACTTAAATAATGATTGATATTGTTCTAATATTCACTTGTAGTTTCATACACTATTAAGAGATTATATATTTTAGGAAGGGGAATATCTATGGGTAATAAAAAAACTGCTTCACAGGATAGGTCATGGCCTATGTTCCCTCTAGATGCCAAGATTCATACTGAGCCTCTAAGGGTTTGTAAGTCCCTAATTCCTTATTTACCTTTCGATAAGCAAAAAAACATCTCTATTTTTATAAAGCTTTTTGAGCTTATGGCTGTTATTGATTATTATTCTGAGGATGAAAAATTAATTGATCCACCTATTAACCTTAGGGATAATGATGACTGGCAAAGGGATTTACTTGAGACTATTAAAGATAATCTTGACCCTGATAATGCTTTTTGGATTGATATAATCTTTAAGTTTAATGATGTACAGGAAATACTTTCATCAGCCCAGTCTTCTACTCCCCTTGTTGAAGATAATAATAAGCCTGAGGAGTTTATAGAAAATATTTCTCCTATGCTAGATGATAACCAACAAAAGATGCTTAAAATGCTTTCTGCCATAATGAAATAGTTGTATTTAAATCTATAAGGAGGCTACTTATTATGAATAATATTTTTGATAACAAGGTCTTTGATGGCCTAGATAAGGATTTCTTGGAAAAGGTTCAAAGAACAATAAATTCAATGAATGGAAAAAGTGATGTTGAGATTATTGGAACCTTTATGGCTCTTTCCAATGAGGCTAGTGATAGGGGCATCAAGATGAATTCAGAGCAGCAAAAGGCGCTTATTCTGTATTTACGAGATGCATTACCTCCAGAAAAGCGCCAAAAATTTGATTTATTTATATCTATGATGGATTAATAACTATTTAACTACTATATTAATAATCCTACCTGGAACATAGATTTCTTTAACTACTGTTTTATCTTCTATCTTACTTGCAACTGCTTCCTTAGCTTTTGCAAGTACTTCTTCCTTATCTGCTTCTGGTGAAATATTAATTACTCCAGCTCTTTTACCATTAACCTGAACTGGCATTTCGATTTCATCATCTTTCATTTTTTCTTGGTCATAGCTTGGCCACTTATTCTCAAAGACACTATTTTCATTGCCCCTAAGTTGCCATAATTCTTCACTTACATGTGGTATAAAGGGAGCTATAAGGATAATTAGTGTATCTATAGTAAGATCATCAATACCCCCTTCTTTTCTTTGTATATCTGTTAGGGTATTTGTATGCTCCATAAATCCACTTACTACTGTATTAAGGTGGAAGTTCTCCATACGATTTGTAATTTCATAAACCATTTTGTGACGAACTCTTTCCATTTCCCTTGTTTCTTCTACTGCCTTATTTGTTGTAACAAGCCTCCATAGTTTATTGATAAACCTATTAACTCCTTCAATTCCCCTATCATCCCACTCTGCATCTAATTCTGGTGGTCCTATAAATAGTTCGTACATACGAAGTGAGTCACAACCATAATCTTCAACTAGTTCATCAGGCGATACTGTATTCCCTCTTGACTTACTCATTTTAATACCATCTTTTGTAATCATACCCTGGTTAAATAGGTGCTTAAATGGTTCTTCGAAGTCAACTTCTCCTATATCATATAAGAATTTGGTGTAAAATCTTGCATATAATAGATGAAGTACAGCATGCTCTATACCACCAACATACATATCTACTGGAAGCCACTTTTTAATTGCTTCTTCGCTAGCTATTTTATCATTATTCTTAGGGTCTGCATATCTTAAGAAATACCAGGATGACCCTGCCCATTGTGGCATGGTATTGGTTTCTCTCTTTGCTGGACCAGAACATGTTGGGCATGTTGTATTAACCCAGTCTTCAATGGCTGCTANTGGAGACTCCCCTGTACCTGTTGGCTCATAGGAATCAACTTCTGGTAATACTACTGGCAAATCTTCTACTGGAACTGCAACTATTCCGCAATCATCGCAGTGAACAACCGGAATTGGTTCTCCCCAGTAACGCTGGCGGGAAAAGACCCAGTCCCTTAGTTTATAGTTAGTAGTTCTTTTACCTATATTCTTATCTTCTAAGTACTCTGGTATTTTATTTTGGGCTTCCCCTGAATCTAAACCATTAAACTCTGCCGAATTAATCATTATTCCTGATTCAACATAAGGCTCCATAAGGTCTTCTATCTCCTTACCATCTTCTGCTATTACTTGTATAATAGGAAGGTCATATTTCTTAGCAAAGTCGAAGTCCCTTTCATCATGTGCCGGCACACACATAACTGCCCCAGTCCCATAATCCGCAAGTACATAGTCTGCTGTCCATATTGGAACTAGTTCGTTATTTAGTGGGTTTATGGCATAGCTACCTGTAAACACTCCAGTTTTCTCTTTATCTGCCATACGGTCTACCGAAGATTTAGTTGAAGCTTCAAAGGCGTACTGCTCAACTGCTTCCTTCTGGTCTTCTGTGGTTATATCCATAAGCATCTCATGTTCTGGCGCAAGCACCATAAAGGTTGAACCATATAAAGTATCTGCCCTTGTAGTAAATACTTTAATGCTTTCATCCTTATCTTTAACCTTAAAGTCTATCTCTGCTCCATAACTTTTGCCTATCCAATCTGCCTGCATTTTCTTAACCTTATCTGACCACTCAAGGTCATCTAAATCATCTAATAGTCTTTCTGCGTAAGCTGTAATCTTAAGCATCCACTGCCTTAAGTTCTTTTTGGTTACAACTGAGCTACATCTTTCACATTCTCCTGCCACAACTTCTTCATTGGCAAGGCCTGTTTTACAGGATGGGCACCAGTTAATTGGCATTTCTTTTTCGTAGGCTAGTCCTTCTTCAAACATTTTAACAAATATCCACTGGGTCCATTTGTAGTAATCAGGATCAACTGTATTAACTTCTAAATCCCAATCGTATACAGCACTAATTTCCTTTAGTTGCCTCTTAAAGTTAGCAATATTGCTAGCAGTACCTTCTGCTGGATGTATTCCTTTGCTAATAGCATCATTCTCTGCTGGTAATCCAAATGAATCCCAGCCCATTGGATGAAGTACATGGTATCCATTTAGGATTTTGTAACGACTCCACACATCACTAAGTACATATCCTCTCCAGTGACCCACATGTAGACCATCTCCTGATGGATATGGAAACATATCCAGGCAGTAGTAGGACTCCTTATCAGGACTTGGCTGATTTATAGGGTTTTCCTCCCATATAGCACGCCATTTATCTTCTACAAGCTTATGGTTATATTGCATGATAACATCTCCTTTTATAAGTTATAACTATAATAAACTATAAAGCTTTCTACTATATAAAATAACCCTCCGTCTTACTAGAGACGAAGGGTGTGGCTTACATTTACCCTAGTTAATTAATAGTCATATTTATACATTAATATGTATGTAATATATCATATGACTTTTTAAAAATCAAGGTTTAGGCCATTTAGTTAATTTATTTACTATTCTTGTATGATAAGCCTTCCAAATTGCATAGGTTGATGGAAACTTGGCTTTTCAAATTCAATTGGATTCCAGCTTGCATACTGATCATCCTCTTTACCACCACACCTATAAAAATTACCATACCATACATCTTTTTTTATTTCTTTTTCTGAGATTTCTTCCAATAGACCTATAGGGATTATAATCTCTAACTCCCAGCCTGATTCCTTATCTATATCCTTACTTTCCTTTAGGGAAGATTTAATAGAAATTTGTCTAGACTGTTCCTTAGAAATCATTTTTTTGCCACCTTTACCATCTTTATAGGCCATGTATAGTACCCCCATACAATTAATCTCTATATTAAAGTAACTTTGGGATTTATGATCCCATGGGGTTACAAAAAACTCAAAACAACTATCTTCATATACTGGGTCATTAAGCTCCTTAGCATCATGCCTAATATATTTATCTTGAGCCTTAGCATGAATATATATCCTATCTTGATAAATAGCTAGCTGGGCCTTAGTCTCTTGCTTAAGACCTCCCTCATACCACGGATACTCATTAATCTCTAGAGCCGGGACCTTGGCCCAGTCCACTGCTGTATCTTTATAATCTTTAATAATCCACTCTTTCATTAGTAACCCCTTTTCTTATTATCACTAAGTATTATTGCCACTCAGCATCTATTGCTTTTAGCTCTTTAACTAAATTAAGTTCTTGATAGTCACATAGACCTTTGTCAATTGCTTGTTTTCTAAGTACAAGGTATAGTTCTGCATGGGTAGCATCTTTATAAGGATGAACAAAAACCACACCTACAAGGCATGCTATTGTCCCAAGTATATACCAACCTATAAAGGAAAGCTTTAATACAAACATATCCCATTTTTCACCGTTGGTCATTTGCGTACTTAATTCTATAGCCCTATTTGTACTCATACCTGGATTATCTGCTAGTATATAAGGAACCATTGCATAGGAATAGGACTTTATTATACCTGGCACTATAAATAGTAGGGTCCATAAAAAAGTATATAAATCTTTTATAAACATAGTTTTTACGATGTTCATATATCTACCTTCTTTAAACCCATATCCTAGATAACCCATTTCAACCTCACCTTGGGCTGCTTGAATAAAGTATTTCCTTCCCCCAACCTGTATGTTATATCCAATAAGAAGTTTTATAATTAACATCCCTATTGATACTGTTAATAAGATTAATAAAACTATTAAAAATCCTGTTAAAACCCCACCTGACGGAATTCTAGAGTCTCTTATAATACTTCCTGTCCCGTAACCTCCACTATTCCCCGTCCTTCTTCCAGCTGCCCCCTTCTTTCCTCCACTAGTAAATATCCCTATCACAAAGCTAACTATAAGAGCCTTCCAATAGCTACCCCTTAAAGCATTTTTTGCCTTTTGTTTAAGCTGCGCTCTTTGCCACATATTATTCCCCCCATTTTTGTTTTTTGTTTGTCTTTTTAATACTAACCAAGATATTTCCTACTTTTCTTATTGAAATATATGCTACAAGCCTAGTATAAATACTTATCTTATAAATATTTTATAACAATACTTTAAAACTTTCAATACTTAATCAAATTGACTATATTTGTTAACCGTCCCTAGATCCAAAAAATAAAAGGCTGGTGATTAATCCAGCCTTTTGTTTTTTATTTATTCTTGCCTTTCTGCAATAACCTTTTCTTGTATATCTCCTGGCGCTTCTTCATATCTTTCGAACCTATACATAACCTCTCCCCTGCCTTGGGTTAGGGACCTTAAATCTGTTGGGTAGCTATACATTTCTGCCATTGGAACTTCTGCAATTATAACTTGCCTTGATCCATTTAGCTCCATACCCATCATACGGCCACGGCGTTTTTTCATATCTCCCATAATATCTCCAGTATACTCTTCTGGTACAGTAATTTCTGCATATGCAATTGGTTCAAGTATAACTGGATTAGCCTCTGCAACCCCTTTTCTAAATGCAAGTATTGTTGCTAATTTAAAGGCCATTTCTGATGAATCAACTGGATGGTGTGACCCATCTATTAAAGTTGCCTTAAGCCCTACTACAGGGTAGCCAGCTAAAACTCCTTTTTCTACTGATTCTTCAAGCCCTTTTTCTACTGCTGGGAAGTATTGTCTTGGAACTGCCCCGCCAAATATCTTTTCTTCAAACTCAAATGGCTCTGATAAGTTACCTGATGGCTCAAATTGCATTATAACGTCTCCAAATTGCCCATGGCCACCTGATTGTTTCTTATGCCTGCCACGCACTTCTGATCTTCCTCTAATAGTTTCCCTATATGAAGTTGTAGGCATTTCTAAGCTTACTTCTACCTTAAATTTACTCTTAAGCATATCTACTATAATATCTAATTGCTGCTGACCCATACCATAAATTACTGTTTCCCTTGTTTCAGTATCATATTCTGTATAAAAGGTTGGATCCTCTGACATAAGTCTTTGTATGGAAGTAGATAGTTTCTCTTCATCTCCCTTGCCCTTAGGGAATATAGCTCTTTTTAGGTATGGAATCGGAAAATCTATCGGCGGATACTGGATATAGGCATCTTTTTCATAAAGTGTATCATTTATGGCAGTGTCTTTAAGCCTTGCAACTGCACCTATATCTCCTACCTCTAACTCATTAACTTCTATTTGCTCTTTACCTCTAAATACAAATAGTTTGGACAACTTCTCTGACTCTTTAGTCCTTGAATTATATAATGTATCATCTGCTCTTACTGTTCCTGACATTACTTTAAAGAAGGTAAATTTACCAATAAAGGGATCTACCATGGATTTAAATACAAATAGGGATGTCTTTTCATCCTTATCACAGGTTCTTATAACTTCATTTTCCCCTGCTTCATCCCTTCCATAATTCTCTTCATGTAGGATTTCTGGGGATGGGCAATATCTAATGAGTGAGTTAAGTAAAATAGTAATTCCAGCACTCATTGTTCCAGTCCCACAAAAGACGGGTACAATACCTCCATCAATTACTCCTTCACGTACAACATCTGTTATTTCATCTATTGAAATTTCTTCATCGGCAAAGTATTTTTCCATTAATACTTCGTCTCTTTCTGCTACCGCTTCTAATATCATGGTACGGGCTGGTATTATTTGATCATCCATTCCTTCTGGTAATTCACAGTCTTCTGTCTTGGTTCCTACATATCTACGTCCCACCATGCGAACTACATCAATATATCCAACAAACTTGCCATCTTCATACCAAGGAACCTGCATTGGCGCAATGCTATTACCATATCTTTGTTTTAATTCCTTTAAAAGCCTAGGCATATTAGCATTTTCAAGGTCCATTCCTGTAATATATATCATTCTTGGAAGTCCTGCATCTGCTGCAAATTTCCATGCTTTTTGAGCTCCTATTTCAAGGCCTGATGCTGCATTTATAACTATAACTGCTGTATCTGCTATCCTAAGCCCCTGCTCTACCTCTCCCGAGAAATCATCATATCCTGGCGCATCTAAGATATTTATTTTGTGGTCTCTCCACTCTACAGGTATAAGGGATGTTTTAATTGAAAATTTTCTTTTTATCTCCTCTGGGTCGTAATCACTTACAGTATTACCGTCTTTAATAGTTCCTCGTCTTTCAATAGCTCCTGTTGTTTTTAACATTGCTTCGGCCAAGGTTGTTTTTCCAGAACCACCATGACCCATTAACACTACATTTCTAATCTGACTTGTACTATATTTTTTCATATTATACCCCTCCTACCTTATTATGTAACTTGCATATTATATAATAATACTATTATTTTGCTCTTGCTATATGTATTTCTACATATCTTATAAAATTCCTTCTTTTTTATTTGATTTATTGTATATTTTTTAATTTGTTGCTCTTTGTACATTTTATGCCCTTACATTAGTAACATTTAACAGTGGATAAGTAATGATTTTATGTTAATTAATTTCCTTGCTCATTTGATGTTTTTATAAGCTGTATCCGACTTACTATTCAGAAACATGACACCACTTAATTTGCACCTGCATATATTCTTAACTTTCATTGACACAGCTATTTTATCATTGTAAAATTATCTGTATATGAGGTGATAAAATGAACATTAAATACAGAAAAGAAATTAATAATATGCAACCGTATGTTCCAGGTAAACCAATTGAAGATGTTCAAAAAGAACTAGGTCTTAAAGATGTTATTAAGCTTGCATCTAACGAAAATCCACATGGATGTTCTCCCATGGCAAAGGAAGCTATTAAGCAGGAATTGGATAATCTAGCTTATTATCCCGATGGTAATACAGGAAGGCTTAGAAGCAACTTATCAAGTTTTTTAAATGTGGACGAGGACCAGTTAATATTCGGTGCTGGTTCTGATGAGATTATTGGAATACTAGCTGAAGTTTTCTTATGTCCAGGAGATGAACTATTAACATCAGATCAAAGCTTTCCCCGCTATGACTCAGCAGCACATTTAATGGGGGCAAAAATAGTAAAAACACCCCTTACTAACTATACTTATGACCTAAATGCTATGAAAGAACAGGTAAGTAAAAAAACCAAATTAGTAATACTTGCCAATCCAAACAATCCAACTGCTACATACTTTACAAGTTCCAGCCTGGAGGACTTTCTAGACTTCCTACCAGATAATGTTATGCTAGTGCTTGATGAAGCTTATTACGAATATGTAGATGCTAAGGATTACCCTAAATCTCTTGAACTTCTAGAAAAGCACAGTAATATTATAATTCTTAGGACCTTCTCTAAAGCTTATGGCCTTGCATCCCTTAGGGTAGGGTATGGTATTGCATCGGCTGAAATCATAGAGCTTTTAAATAGGGTTCGCAATCCCTTTAATGTAAACTCGCTAGCCCAGCAGGCTGCTATTGCTAGTCTAAAAGACCAGGACTTCGTAAACAAGGCTGTTAAACTTAACAAGGAGGTTAAGGAATATATTTATGGTGAATTTGATAAATTAAATATAGAATACTTACCAAGCCAGGCTAACTTTATTATGTTTAATGCAAAACGTCCTTCACTTGAGCTTTTTGAAGCCTTGCAGGAGCGTGGATTTATCATCCGGCCTGCCTTTGGTGTTCCAAACTGGGTTAGGGTAACTTTGGGAACTATGGAACAAATGGAAGCTTTTATAGAAACTTTAAAAGAAATTTACTAAGGAGACTACACAATGAATATAGGTATTGTCGGACTAGGTTTACTTGGAGGATCACTAGCAAAGGCATTTAAGAAAGCAAATGCTACAAATAGCTATATAATTGCAGCAGATACATGCCTAGATACCCTCCAAAGGGCAAAAAAAGAAGAGGTCATTGACCACTGCGCATCTGGTATAGATGCATCCTTTTCTTCCTGCGCCGTTGTTTTTATTTGTACGCCTGTTGCACATATACCAGGGATTGTAAAACAGTTAATCCGCTATGTGCCCAAGGATTGTATTATCACTGATGTAGGAAGCACCAAATACGATATAGTTCAAAAGGTAGAGCATATATTAGAAGAGAATAATTCATCCGCCTACTTTGTAGGTGGTCACCCTATGGCAGGATCAGAGGACTCAGGTTATAGGTATTCTAAGGCCCACCTATTTGAAAATGCTTACTATATCATAACCCCTTATGCAAGTACGCCGGATTTTATTGTTTTTATTATTAAAAANCTAGTAGAGAGAATCGGGGCTATNCCTTTAATTATATCCCCCTCTTATCANGATTTTGCAACAGCATCCATTAGTCACGTTCCNCATATTTTGGCTGCTGGACTGGTACACCTTATTAAGGATTCAGACGGGGAAAAAAACCTCCTCCACACCTTAGCAGCCGGTGGCTTTAAGGATATTACCAGGATTGCTTCTTCTAATCCAGGCTTATGGAGGGATATATGTGTTTCCAATAAGGATCAAATCCTTAAAATGCTAAATAGATATATGGACATCCTAGAGGAAGCTAGGGATGCCATAGAGAACAATGAGGATGACTGGGTTTATGAGTTCTTTAGTGATGCCAAATCCTACCGGGACACTTTCCCAGCTCACTCCCCTGGCCTACTCGCAGAAAGCTATGTATTATTTGTTGATATCCAGGATAATCCTGGTATGATAGCCAAAATCTCCACCTTACTAAGTGATAATGGCATTAATATCAAAAACATAGGTATTGTTAACCATAGGGAATTCCACGGCGGAGTACTTCAAATAATTCTGGAGAAAAAATCCCACATGATAGATAGCATGCGAATTTTAACCAGTAATAACTATAGGGCTTTTTATTAGTTAATATTTTATGATTAGGGGGACTTTATGATTATTAGCAAAAAATCCAATATAAAAAGAAATATAAGCATACCTAGTGATAAATCCATTTCCCACCGGGCTATCATGCTAGGATCTCTTGCCACAGGAACCACAAGGGTAAGCAATTTCTTATTAAGTGATGATTGCCTAGCAACCATTGAATGCTTTAGGCAGATGGGGATTACCATAGAAGAAGGTAGGGATATTATTATACACGGCAAGGGCCTACATGGCCTACAGAAGCCTTCTAAAGCCCTCTATGTAGGAAACAGTGGAACTACTATTAGGATATTATCAGGTATCCTTTGTGGCCAAAACTTCGATACTGTAATTGGGGGGGATAGCTCCATAAACCAGCGACCCATGGATAGGATATTAATTCCCCTAAGACAAATGGGAGCTAACATCACTGCTTCTAAGGATGATAGCCTAGCACCACTCCATATAAGGCCATCTAGACTAAGTAGCATAGCCTATAAATCCCCTGTTGCTAGCGCCCAGGTAAAATCCTCCATTCTACTAGCTGGTTTATATGCTAAAGGTATAACTTCAGTTGAAGAAGCAGTTTTATCAAGAAATCATACAGAACTTATGCTAGAAGGCTTTGGGGCAGAGATTGAATCATCTGCTACTAAGGCAAGTATCAAGGGCCTAGCTAATATGAAAGGGCTAAATATTAGGGTTCCTGGTGATATTTCTTCTGCTGCCTTCTTTATGGTTGCCGGGCTTATAATTCCAGACTCTGAAATATATATGGATAATATAGGGGTTAATCCTACCAGGGCAGGCATTATAAAGGTGCTTAAAGATATGGGCGGGGATATTACACTTTCTAACCACCGAATAGAATGCGGAGAGCCAGTATGTGATATATTAGTAAGATCCTCCAAATTAAAGGGAACTGAAATTTCAGGAGACATTATACCCTCCCTGATAGATGAATTACCAATCATTGCAGTTGCTGCATGCTTAGCCAAAGGTCAAACAATTATCTCAGATGCCAAAGAATTAAGAGTTAAAGAATGCGATCGTATAGATGCAATGACCAAGGAACTTAATAAGATGGGTGCAGATATTACTGCAAAGGATGATGGGATGATTATAAGGCCTGTAAATATGCTAAAAGGCACATATGTAGATACTTATAATGACCACAGAATAGCTATGTCACTTGCAATAGCAGGGCTGGTTGCAGAAGGTGAAACAATTATCAACAACAGCGAATGTATCTCCATATCTTTTCCACAATTTGCAGAGATTATAAACAGTTTTTAGTATATAACATAGAATAGAAGGCTTCTTCTAGTTGCATAAAGAAAGCACAGCAAATACTTGCTGTGCTTTTATATCATATTTGCCCATTTAAGGGTTTTTAAATATTTTGCGGTTAAACATGAATTTTGTAGTTTTATATTATCATATGTTATTAGTATTGTCAAAGTGAAAGTATTTTATTCATTTCCTCAGCTATATATTCTTTATCTGTTAGGACATCATAAAATCCTTTATTAAAATATAGCCTCTGGGCATCCACAGTACGCATATCACTAATCTGCATACGTGTTGTACGCCCATTCATAAATCCCTCTACTTTAATATCAATTTGGAAATTTGGATCTGCTTTTAAGGAATCTTCCTTAACAGATGTGGTTGGTATTATTACAAATTTACTCTTAAATTGCTTTAAAACATAACACCAATGTCCCCCATATAACTCTTTTGGAAACCCCCTAGTTAAGTTAAAGTATGCTATTTGATGTGTCTTTGGCAACTTTTTAGGTTTATAAAAAGTTGTAGATGGGTCCCCTGTTTGCTTTGGAGTTAAATTATTGTAGAAATACGATAATTGACCAACTAGATATTCTAGGTCTGTTACAAAGCCATCGACATCCCTATAATTGTCCAGATCCCCTAACATGTCTGCTACTCCATCCATCCGGCTTTTAATATTCATTTCCTTCTCCTCCCCTTCTCCTTTCTTAAAAATTCCCCCTATTTAGATTATAGCATTATTTTATTAAAATTCAAAGGGTAAAATGAATATTTTATAATATATGGTAGTTATTGTCAGTGTTTAAAGTGTCTCATACCTGTAAAGATCATAGTTATCCCATATTTATTACACACATCTATAGAATCTTGATCTTTTATAGACCCACCTGGTTGTATAATCGCTTTTATTCCAGCCCTAGCTGCTGCTTCTACAACATCTGGGAATGGGAAGAAGGCATCTGATGCTAGTACACTTCCTTCTACTGTTTCTTCCCCTAAAAACTCTATTCCATGTTCTATAGACTGCTCAGCAGCCCAAATCCTATTAACCTGTCCACCACCAAGCCCTACTGATTGTCCGTCCTTAGCAAGGGCAATACCATTTGACTTAACATGCTTTACAATTTTCCAGGCAAATATTAAATCTTCCATTTCCTTATCTGATGGTTTTCTATCTGTAACTACCTTAAAGTCTTCTTCCTTATATAATACCAAGTCCTTATTTTGAACTATCATTCCCCCACCTACTTTTTTCATATCATAGGCAGATTTATTTATATAATCTATATCATCTAATTGTAAAATTCTAAGGTTCTTTTTGGATTTTAGTACTTCTAATGCATCTTCATCATATTCTGGCGCTATAACTATTTCTAGGAAAATCTTAACCATTTCATCAGCTGTTTTCTTGTCAATTTTCTTATTGGAAACCACAATACCTCCAAAGATAGATATAGGATCTGCCTGGTAAGCTTTCATATAGGCATGGTATATTGTATCGGCTGTTCCAACTCCACATGGATTAGCATGCTTTACGGCTACTATTGCCGGCTCTGTAAACTCCTTAAGAAGCTCTAAAGCTCCATTAGCATCATTGATATTGTTATAGGATAGTTCCTTACCATGTAACTGCTTAGCTGCTGGAAGGGTCCCTTCCTTACCTGTAACCTCTTCATAAAAGGCTGCATCCTGGTGTGGGTTTTCTCCGTACCTCATTTGCTGAACCTTCTCAAAAGTTAGAGTTAACGTCTCTGGAAGCTCCTTGTCTTCCCTCTCCTCCCTTAGGTAGTTAGCTATCATAGCGTCATAGTGGGCAGTATGTTCAAAAACCTTTGAAGCTAAATAAAACCTCGTCTCTTTGGAAACTTCCCCTTCTTCAAGCTCCTTAATAACTAAATCATAGTCCTTAGGATCTACTAGAACAATTACATCTTGATTGTTCTTAGCTGCGCTACGAAGCATTGTAGGTCCACCTATATCTATGTTTTCTATAGCATCTTCAAGGGTTACATCTTCTTTTAGAATTGTTTCTTTAAAAGGATATAGGTTAACTACAACTATATCTATAGGCTTAACCCCTAGGTCTTTGATTTGATTCATATGATCCTCATTATCCCTCATAGCTAATAAGCCTGCATGGATATTGGGATGCAAAGTCTTAACCCTTCCGTCTAAACATTCCGGAAAACCTGTTACATCTGAGATTCCTATTACAGGAATACCAGCATCTTCAATAGTCTTAGCTGTCCCCCCTGTAGATATAATATCTACACCTAGTTTATTAAGTTTTGAAGCTAAATCTGTAATTCCTGTCTTGTCTGATACACTAATTAATGCTCTCATTTTATCCTCCCTTTCAACTTTCAACTTTTATCTTTAATCCTTAACTTTTAGCTAAAAAAAGACCGCCTGGACCACACCCAAAAATAGTGTAGCCCAGACGGTCGACTTTTAATATTTTCTTATACTTCCTACAGGTTATTTCCTGTTGCCGTCAGTCGCATAAGAACTTGCAATTTATTCTTAAATCCTACCATCCCATGTAAACTGAGAATGATGGTGATCCTACAACTAATTTAATAGCAAATACAAATGCTAGTACATACATAATCCATGTTACTTCATCACGCTTTCCTGCAAAAGCCTTTACAAGAACATATGAGATAATACCAAACACTAGGCCTTCAGAGATACTATAGGCAAGTGGCATCATAGCCATTGTTAAAAAGGCTGGTAATGACTCTGTAATATCTGTAAAATCAACTTTAGTGATACCATCTATCATAAATACACCTACAAGAACAAGTGCTGGTGTAGTTGCAAATCCTGGTATAGCAAGGAAGATTGGTGAAAATACAAGAGCTAGCGCAAAACAAATAGCTGTTGTAAGTGATGTTAAACCTGTTCTACCACCCTCAGCAACTCCCGCACTACTTTCCACAAATGTTGTTACTGTTGATGTACCAAGCATAGCACCTACCGTAGTACCAATAGCATCTGATAATAAAGCTTGTTTAATCTTTGGAAGCTGACCATCTTCATCTAAATAATCAGTCTTACTAGCTACTCCCATTAAGGTTCCAAGGGTATCAAATAAGTCTACAAATAAGAAGGTAAATGTAACTATAACAAAGGTAATAAAATTGTTAAGGTTTGCAAATATCTCACTAAATGGTACAAACTTAAATGCTACCGGCTTTAAACTTGGTGGTAAACTTAAAAATGCTGATGGAATTAATGAAAATGTGTTTTCCATATCTGGTACATACCAGCCAATAAGCTCAGCACCTATTCCTAAAATATATGTTGAAAGTATCCCGAATAAAAGAGCACCCTTAACATTTTTCTTTAACATAATACCTGTAAGTATAATACCTACTGTAGCAAGAACTGCTGGTGCTAAGGTCATATCGCCAAGCTTAACTAGCGTAGCCCCATCTGCAACAATAATGCCTGCATTTTGAAGTCCTACAAAGGCAATAAAAAGTCCAATACCTGCACTTACTGAATATTTAATAGTTTGTGGTATAGCATTAAATAGAGCTTCCCTAACATTAAATAGTGTTAAAATAATAAATATAATACCTTCTGCTAAGATACATGTTAATGCAAACTCCCAGCTTTGCCCCATAACTCCTACAACAGTAAATGCAAAGAATGCATTAAGACCCATTCCTGGTGCTAGTGCAAACGGGTAGTTAGCCATAAGAGCCATAGCAACTGTAGCTATAACTGCTGATAAGGCCGTTGCTGTAAATACCCCACCCTTGTCCATTCCTGCTACAGATAAGATATCTGGGTTTACTGCAAGTATATATGCCATTGTCATAAACGTTGTAATACCTGCTATAACCTCCGTTTTTACATCGGTGTTATTTTCCTTGAGCTTAAAAAATTCCATTTTTGTCCCCCTTGTTTTAGTTAAGTTAATATGTAATATATTATATATAATACCTAATATTTAATAGCGGGTCAAGGATATTTCGAACGTTTTATTAATTATTCTTATTATCGTTCATTTATTATACCCAAACATCCTTTAATATATACATTCTATATCCATTTTATCAAAAAACTCCAACCATTCTTGGGATGGTTTCCTATTAGTAATAACAATATCTATAGGATAAAAGTTAGTTAATCTAACCCTAGAATGTATACCAAATTTAGTATGATCTACTACTAATATTACTTTTTCTGCTGTTTCTATCATAGCTCTTTTGACACTTGCCTCTAGCTCATTGGATTCCATTATTCCTTTTTCTATCCCTATCCCCTTGCAAGATAAGATAGCCTTGTCTGCATAATAGCTGTTTATAATCTTTTCTGATAATGGCCCTGTATAGGCTAGTGCTTTTGTAAGTAAGTGCCCACCTGTACAAATGGTATCAATGTTATCATAATGTACCATATCAGATGTAACTACCACCGAATTTGTTATAAGGGTTAGATTTCTAAATCCTGTAATTCTTCTAACAACCTCTAAGGATGTACTACTAGAATCCACCATAATAACATCCCCATCACATATAAGGGTACTAGCTAGTTCTCCTATATGCCTTTTCTCCGCCTTATTCCTCTCACTCCTACTAACAAATGGCACTTCTCTTCCACCCTCAGTCTGTAGTACAGCACCCCCATATGTACGCTTAATAATGCCCTCTTGTTCTAGTTTCTCTAAATCTCTACGAATTGTCTCTTCAGTTACATTAAAATTTTTACTAAGATCAATAACTTTAACTGAACCATTGGTAGATATTTGCTCAACTATGTGCCTTCTTCTTTCTAATGGCAACATTATATCCCCTACCTTCTTCTTCTTCTGTAAAATTGCTACAAGTTCACGAAATACTTACAGTGTTACATTCGCAGTAAAATTTATGTATGTTTTAACTTATATAATAATTGTGGCATATTTCATTTTGATTGTCCATATATATTATTATAACAAATTTTTGAGGAGGATTCCTATGTCTAAGCCTAAATTCATGGTGTTTAAATTAAAAGATTTATGGGTTCCAATTATAATAGCAGTATTTGCTATTATAATGGTTGTATTTCTAATAACTAGATTCACNGCCACTAAACCCACATTTTCACCAGATGCTGCTTTTAATGATGGGCTTTATGTTACTGAAATATCACTAGACAATGCGGATTTTAATGTTGCAGTTTCTATCCATAAAAACACTATTAAATCTGTAGAATTAAGAAATTTGGATGATGAAACTAAACTTATGTTCCCATTACTTGAACCTAGTATAGCCTATATCAATGAGGAAGTTACAAAGACACAATCCCTAGAAATTGCGCCCTTTGAAGAAGCTAGGGAAACAACAGAATTCTTAATGAGCGCAGTTAAGGAGGCCCTTTCCCTTAATGAAGAAACCGTCGATATGCCTACTGATAACTTGGAGGATTACATATTAACAGAACCTGTTAGTAACTCCATTGATAATCCTGAGATGTCTGATCAGGCATATATAGATTGGGAAAGTGAACTAGATATGTTGCTAGAGGATGAATAAAGGTAATGGTTAGTATACTTTAACCTGGGTAAGATTTTTGTTAAGTCCAACTACTTATAAATATCTTTTTTCTAAAAGCTGCAAACTCGCCAAGCTCAAACATGCAGCTTTTTACACGCAAAATGATATTTACTCGTAGGGACTTAAAGTAAAATCTTACAATGGTCTCGTATACTAACCATTACCTTTCACTTCATTCTAATAGACTATTATCAGAGGTGTTTTAATCTTTTGTATTTTAATCCAAAACCCATAAGTATGGTTGGTGCAAAGTTTAACGCTAATGATAGTATAGGTGTATTAGGCAATGGTAGAAGATGATTTATGATAATAAAAGGACTATGGTAAACATTCATCAATATCCAGTAACTGCTTGATTCTTTTGGTATATCAACTAGTTCCCACCCCACTATTGATACCGTATAAAGCCATATAATAATACCAACAATTGCAATCAGACAGCCTGCAAAAAAATCATATTTTTTATTCTGACTTGTATCTAACCACCCACCTAAATAGATATATAAAAATAAAAATCCTATCGTTATTAATATCCTACTTATTATATGTGTCGTATACTGTCCTATTGCAGGGCCTGTTGCTACAAAAAATATCAGAAATATAAATGACAGAATCACAATCAACAAATGAAGCATAAGTGCCTTTAAATTATTCCTCATATACACCCCCATAATTATTAAACATCATACCACGCTAAAATCTACTTGCCTGCCCTAGCCATAAAATATATACCTGGGTTGTACTTTTAATTAGTCGCAAACTGGCTATTGTACAAGTTATGGTAGAATCCGCCTTTTTCTAGCAGTTCTTTATGGTTTCCTGTTTCTATGATGTTACCTGCATCCATAACTAGAATTGTATCTGCTTCCTGTATAGTTGATAATCTATGGGCTACAACAAAGCTAGTTCTGCCTTCCATTAGGGTCGTAAATGCTTCCTGAACCCTAACTTCTGTCATTGTATCTATACTACTTGTAGCTTCGTCTAGTATTAGCATAGGTGGTTCTACTAGCATAACCCTAGCTATACATAGTAGCTGTTTTTGCCCATGGGATATGTTGTTACCATCTTCTGAAATTATTGTGTCATACCCATCTGCTAGCCTTTCTATAAAGTTATGGGCACGGGCTAGTTTAGCTGCCCTTATAACTTCTTCATCTGTTGCATCAGGTTTACCATAAGCTATATTATCCCTTACTGAAGCTGAGTAGAGCCATGTTTCTTGTAAAACCATACCAAACATACTTCTCATGCTATTTCTAGTCATATCATTAATATTAACCCCGTCTATCTTTATAGCGCCCTTATCTACATCATAAAAACGCATTAGTAGATTAATAATGGTTGTTTTACCACAACCTGTGGGGCCCACAATTGCCACCTTATCCCCTGGTTTAACAGATATATTTAGGTTTTGTATAAACTTTCTATCTGGATCATATGAAAACTCAACATTATCAAGGTCAATATGTCCATCTGTTTCTGTCACCACTATTGCATCAGGACTATCCTGGATTTCATCTTCCTCATCTAATACACTAAATAACCTTTGGGCAGATGCCACTGCTGTTTGCAGCTGGGTAACAACTCCTGTTACCTCACTAAAAGGTGTAGTGTACTGGTTAGCATATATTAGGAATGATGAAACTTGCCCTATTGATATTCTTCCGCTAATAGCACTCACTGCTCCAATAATTCCTACTGAAGCATAAATTATTGCGTTAACAAATCTAGCCGCTGGCCTTGTAATAGATGAATAAAATTGCGCTTTAACGCCTACATCATATAGCTGGCCATTAATTTTCTCGAACTTATCTTGTGCTCTTTTTTCGTAATTAAATGTTTTTACGATTTTTTGGTTACCTATCATTTCTTCAATGTAACCACTTAGGTCACCCTCTGTTGAAGATTGCTCAGTAAATAATGAGTGGGTTCTTTTAGCAATAAATGATGCTACAAAAAATGATAAAGGTGTTAGAACAACTACCAAAATAGCTATCCAGACATCTATATATACCATAAAGATCAATGTTCCTATTATAGTTGCTATACCAGTAAAGAACTGAGTAAAGCCCTGCATAAGCCCTTCTGATATCATCTCTACGTCGTAAACAATCCTATTAATCATATCACCATGGGACTTACTATCTATATATTTTAATGGAACTGTATTTAACTTATTAAAAGCTTCTATCCTTATATCTTTCACAGTTCTATAGGTAAGTGAGTTAGTGCATAGGGTTAGAAGCCACTGAAATATACTTCCTATAATTATAATTACTCCAAGTATTAATATAATCTTAAATATCCCATTGTAGTCTACTTGCCCTGGTCCTACCATAAGGTCAATAGCTCTACCTATCAGAATTGGGTTAAAAAGGGTTAAAGCTACACTAATAATAGCACTTAATAATGCGCCCACAACATATAAGCGGTAAGGTTTGGTATAGCTAAGTATTCTCATAAAGGCCTGTCTTGTGTTATTTTTATTCATGATGTTGCCACCTCTTCTTCGCTAAGCTGTGATAAGCATATTTCTTTATATACTTCGTTTTCTTCTTTTAACTGATCATGGGTGCCAATACCTGCTGCACGCCCATTATCAAGTACCAGAATCCTATCTGCTCCCATAACAGTACTTACCCTCTGGGATACAATTACTACTGTACTTCCTTTAGTTTGCTCTTTAATAGCCTTCCTTAGGGCTGCATCTGTTGCAAAGTCTAGGGCACTGGCACTATCATCTAATATTAGTATCTCTGGCTGACCTACTAAGGCCCTAGCAATAGTAAGTCTTTGCTTTTGCCCTCCTGATAGGTTGGTAGCCCCCTGACTTACCATAGACTCACCTTTTTGTGATAAGCCATTTACAAACTCTGTAGCCTGGGCAATATCCAGGGCCTTGGAGATTTCTTCTTCACTAGCCTCTTCATTACCCCACCTAATATTTTCATTAATTGTTCCCTTAAATAGGGCTGCCCTTTGTGGAACAACTCCAATCTTTTGTCTTAACTCTTTAACGTTATAGTCTTTAACATTAATGCCATCTATAAGTACATCCCCCTTGGATGCATCATAAAGTCTAGGAATCAAATTAATAAAAGTAGACTTTCCTGAACCTGTGGCACCTATAACGCCAATTGTTTCACCTTGCTTTATTTTTATATTAACATCTTTAATAGCGTGCTGACTTGCATTTTCATATGCAAAGAATACATCCTTAAATTCAATTTTGGATTCCGTGCTAGCCTGTTCTGCATTCATATTACCATCTANAATATTAGTTTTTACATCTAAAACCTCATTTATACGGTCAGCAGATGCTNCTGCCCTTGTAAAGATAACTACCAGGTTAGCAACTAAAACCATGGCAAGAATTATCTGGGCCATATAGTTTACAAAGGCTATAACTTGTCCTTGAGTCATTGCTCCTGAGTCTACACGCCCTCCCCCAAACCAAACTATAGCCACAATAGCTAGATTAATAGTTAACTGGGTTAAAGGATTAAGTAAGGCACTAATTTTTCCTACTTCTATTGATGTAGCAGTATGGTCTTCGGTAATTTCATGGAACCTTTCCATATCTGCCTCTTGCTTGGAGAAGGCCCTGATAACCCTTGTTCCTGATAAATTCTCACGAGTGATAAGAGAAATTTTATCAAGCTTTTTTTGGATAAGTCTAAAGTATGGTATAGACTTGTTCATAACTAAATATAAGATTGTAAAAATAATAGGCGTTGCTATTAAAAATATAATTGACAATTTAAAGTCAATATACATAGTCATAATGATAGATCCAATAACCAAAAATGGTGACCTTACAACCAATCTTATAAACATGGCTACTGCAAGTTGCAACTGATTAACATCGTTAGTAATCCTTGTAATGAGGGTCGGGGTACCAAACCTATCTATTTCAGCATGGGAAAATGTATTTATATGCTCAAATAAAATATTCCTCATCTTTGTTCCAAATCCCTGGGATGCTATAGCTGCATAGCGCTGGCATATTAGGGATGCTGCAAATCCAGCAAATCCTAGGGCAATCATTAAGCCCCCCATCTTTAAAACGTATGATACATCTGAATTCTTTACCCCTACATCAATAATTCTTACCATAACAAGGGGTACAATAAGTTCAAATACTGCTTCTACGAATTTAAAGAAAGGCCCTAATATAAACTCCTTTTTAAAATCTTCTAAATAATGCATAAGTTTTCTCATATATTTCCGTCCTTTTGTATAAAATAGTCTACTTATGTAATTATACATACCATACATAATGACGTCAAATATTACTTTACATAAAAACAAACCATACCAAATACCTACACTTAGATTAGTGTTAGTTTAGTATGGCTTGTCTACTTAAATATTACTCTTTATCCTTTTCAACTTTTTCTTCAATTTTTTCCAGCTGACGTTTTGCAAAGTCCCTTCCACCTAGTCCGAAAGATAATGCAAAGGCAACTGATAATCCTCCAAGCACAAGTAAAAAGGCAATGCTTACTATTGTTGATGCAAATTTAATTTGTTCAAGGGTCATAAATACTGCAAATATAATTATAGTGTACTTGCCTAGTAAGGCTGAGAAGTTGCTTTTAGAATAGTTCTTAATTAAACCTTCTACAAAGTATCCTGCAAATACTCCTATACCTATAATTATAACACCACTTAATATGGCTGGAATATAACTTATTACTGCATATCCTATTGCATTTAATACGCTTAGTTTTAAAACACTTAGGGCCTCAACTGTAATAAATAGCATTATTAGAAATTTAACAATACCACTTATAGTCTTAGATATATTAAATCTTGGTATATTGCTATTAGTTTTTTCGTCTGCCCAGTTAAATATACTTTCCATTCCCACCCTCTCAAGGAGCGCTTCTAGAATTTGGCCAATAAATTTAGCAATATAGTAGCCTACTACAAGTAATATAATAGCTACAAATATATTAGGAATCATCATAAGAACCCTATTTAAAATAACTACTATAGGTTCTGTTAAGCTTTCAATATTAAGAACCTCTAGGGCTACTGTAATAACAGGAATTAAGATGATGCCAAATGCAATTTTAGATAATACATCCGCTAATACGTCCTGTCCCTTTTCGTCGGCTTCTTGTGATTTATCCGGGCTAATTTTATTATAGTACTTATCAACATTAATTGTTGTTAAGAAGGTTTTAAGTAAATCCCTTAATATTTTTGCTACGAAGAAACCTACAAATAATACAAGTCCTGCTCCTATTAAACTAGGTATAAAGCCAAGTAACTTATTCATCATAGTTATAATCGGTTCTGATACTGACCCCATATCCAGACGCTCTAAGATTCCTGGCAAAAATAGTACAAACACTAATAAATAAAACATTCTTGCTATGGAAGCCACCCGGCTTTTTCCAACATCTAAATCTAGAGGATCTGTTCCCTTAGACAGGTACTTATCCACACCTAATTTAATTAAAAGCTTTTCTACCACTTTTCTAACTACTGCTGCTACTATCCAGGCAACTAGCAACATTAAAACTGCGCCTAATAACCTAAATATTAGAGCAAAACCAAGTCCTGCTACATTATTCAACCATCCCATAATCTTTCCTCCTTAAATTATTTTTGTACTTATGTATAAAATTATATACCATATACATATAAAAGCAATATCTATTTATTACAAGTCTATTTTAAAGCTTACTTGCAGATACTAATCTTATAATAAAGAAAGTAGGTGCTTATATGCAACAAGTGTTAACATCTAAGGAACTTAATATGCACTTAAATAATTTTAGGCAAACCCTTTTGGATTTTGATTACTCTACTATTGATAATATTAGATTTCTAAACCTCGAGTCTGTATATGCTTATATGGAGAATATAGATAATAATCCTTTTAAAGCTCAGTATAATAAGATTAAGGAATCCCTAGATATAATCGAGCCTTATCTACCCTTCTTATCATCAGAACGTGCAAGAGACTTTTTGATTCAGGTTGCAAAGGTTGAAAATGATAATGAAATAGAGGAGTTAAAAAAGGAATATATAGCTAAACTTAGAATAGACTTTATTAAAATGACCAATAAAATAACTGATGATAAGGACTGGGAGGCACTTGTAAGTGTTTGTGAAAAAATTAGGTTTAGAAGAGAAGAATCTTATTTGCACTAATGGGAGTTTTAATATACAATTGTAGTAATTATACTTTTCTAGGAGGTGTTTTGGTGTTCCAATCAACTGATGATTTAGCCGTAAACAAACTAATTATATTGTATCTATTAGCAAAGGTCAAAATGCCTCTGTCTATTTCCCAAATAACTCAATTTGTTTTGGAAAGGTCCTATACAGATTATTTCTCTTTACAACAGTACTTAGCAGAAATGGCCGAAGCCGATTTAGTAGAACAAGAAAAGGACTCTCATATATCTTGGTTTTCCATTACTAATAAGGGGGCCGAAACACTTGGCTTCTTTGAATCTAGAATCCCAAATAGCATGCGTGATGAACTGGATTCATTTATAGAGCAAAATTGGAGAACTCTAAGAAATGAAATGGAGGTCACAGCCGATTATGTTTGTGAAAAGGATAATGAATACATTGTACATTGCAAGGTTAACGAAAATGATTCTGTATTAATAGAACTTAAAGTTAATGTAGCTTCTAAAAAGCAAGCAAATGATCTTTGTAAGAATTGGCGTGATAATGCCACTACCTTATATGGTGAGATTTTAGGTATATTGGCAAAATAAAAACCCTTATTACATTAAATAATGTAATAAGGGTTTTATCTTTATTAGCTATCGGGGTGACAGGACTCGAACCTGCGGCTTCTTGGTCCCAAACCAAGCGCTCTAGCCAAACTGAGCTACACCCCGATATAATGGAGCGCGAAACGGGATTCGAACCCGCGACCCTCGCCTTGGCAAGGCGATGCTCTACCACTGAGCCATTCGCGCATAATCGTGAGAATTTATATCTCACGACAAATTTAATAATATCATATGCTACTATCCTTGTCAATCTTTTTTTGAAACTCTTTCATCTCATCTTCTAACCTGGCCTCATTAAAAGCCTTTTTAAAGTTTTCTTCCTCTTCAAACATAAGGGCAACTTCTTCTAAAGACTCAGAAATATCCATATCATTGACCTTTATGGATTCTATTTCATCCATTATATCTGTTTCCTTATCGGAAGCCTGATGAATTTCTTCATTTAGTAAGGATAGATCCAGCTTGCCATCTTTTAAATAGTAACTTTGCTTTTTATTAATAAACACTTTCAAATACCCTCCAGATTTCTTCTCTCCCTTGTTTGGTCTTAGCTGAAAAAGGTATAATAATATCGTCTTCTTTCATATTTAAACCTTTTTCAATCATTGAAATGTGTTTTTTTAGCTGGCTTCTTTTAATCTTATCTGCCTTGGTAGCAACCACTACTACTTTATCATGGTAATAGTGAATCCAGTCGTACATCATTATATCGTTATCACTAGGTTTGTGTCTTATATCTACCAAAAGAACAACCTTAACTATCTGCTCTCTTTTGGTCAGGTAATCTTCTATTAGTTGTCCCCACTGCTCCCTACGTTCTTTAGACACTTTGGCGTAGCCATAACCTGGCAANTCAACAAATAAAACCTCGTCTTCTATATTATAGAAGTTTATTGTTTGGGTTTTACCTGGTTGCCCACTAGTCCTTGCAAGTGCCCTCCTATTTATTAAGGTATTTATAAGGGATGACTTTCCTACATTGGATTTGCCCGCAAAGACTATCTCCGGCAATCCATGACTAGGAAACTGGGATTCCTTCCCCGCTGTCATCTCTAGCTCTACATTATTAACAATCACTTTATACCTCCTGGTCATTAGCAAAAATATGTTCTAGTACTGTAGTCATATCCTTTGCATATATTATTTCTATACCTTCAGTAACATTATCTTCTAATTCGCTAACATCTTTTTTGTTTTCTTGGGGTATTATAACCTTAACTATACCTGCCCTCTTTGCTGCAAGGATTTTTTCTTTTAGTCCTCCGATAGGCAGAACTCTTCCCCTAAGGGTTATCTCCCCTGTCATAGCAATATCGTTCTTAATAGGCTTCTCTGTTAGGGCGGATATCATAGCTGATGCCATGGTTATACCTGCTGATGGTCCATCTTTAGGCACTGCACCTTCTGGAATATGAATATGGATATCTGTATTTTTATAAAAATTAGGGTCTACCCCTAACTCTGCTGCCTTAGATCTAATATAGCTCATGGCTGCCTTGGCCGATTCTTTCATAACATCGCCAAGTTGCCCTGTAAGTTGTAATTTACCTGTACCTTCCATAGTATTCACTTCTACAGACAGGGTATCCCCTCCCACTGACGTCCAGGCTAGACCTCTTACTACCCCAATTTGAGGCTCTACGCTTTTAGCCTCATAATGGTATCTTGGTATACCTAGTAATTCTTCTATATTTTTCTCAGTTACTGTAAATGATTTCCTGCCTGTTTCTATTAGTCTTTTGGCTACTTTCCTGCACAAGGAAGCAATAATACGTTCTAGCTTTCTTACACCTGATTCTTTAGTATATCCTCTTATTATAATTTGTAATCTTTCTTCATTGATTTTAAGCTGGGCCTTTTTCATTCCATGTTTCTTTAGTTGTTTTGGTATTAAATATTGCTTAGCTATCTCAATCTTCTCTGGTTCAGTGTAGCTACTTACCTCTATAATCTCCATCCTATCTAATAAGGGTCCCGGGATATTAGCTGTGCTATTGGCTGTTGCTATAAAAAGCACATTGGATAAATCTACAGGTAACTCTATATAGTGATCCCTAAATGAATGGTTTTGTTCACTATCTAAGATTTCTAAAAGAGCTGCCGCTGGATCTCCCCTAAAATCATTGCTCATCTTATCTATTTCATCTAAGAGTATAAGAGGGTTATTTGATTCTGCCTGACTCAATGACTGTATAAACCTACCTGGCATAGAACCAATATAGGTCCTGCGATGTCCCCTTATTTCCGCCTCATCCCTAACTCCTCCTAGGGATAGTCTTACATAATTCCTTCCTGTTGCCCTAGCAATAGAACTTCCTATAGATGTCTTCCCAACTCCAGGCGGGCCTACCAAGCATATAATTGGACTGCTTACCTGGGGTGATAATACCCTGACAGCTAGGTATTCTAAAATTCTTTCTTTTATTTTAGTTAATCCATAGTGGTCTTCATTTAATATTTTTTCGGCCTTTTCCATATCATCATTTTCTTCTGTAGATTTAGTCCAAGGCAAGGCTAAAACATTATCTACATATGTACGTATTACGCCACTTTCTGGTGAAGCTGGTGAGGTTCTTAAAAGCCGGTCTAATTCCTTGTTTATCTTTTCTTCTACTTCTTTAGGAGGCTTTATCTTCTTAAGCTTTTCCTTATATGCTTCAATCTCTCCTCTAACCCCATCTTTTTCTCCAAGCTCATCTTGGATAATCTTCAGCTGCTCCCTTAGGTAAAATTCTTTTTGACTTTTATCTATGTTTTTACGTACCTGACTATTAATATCTTTCTGTATCGAAAGTATTTCAATTTCCCTACGAAGAATCTCTATGGTTTTATAGAGTCTTTTTTCTTCATCTAATTCTTCTAGTATTTGTTGTTTTTCATATACAGATAAAGGTATATTTGCAATCATTAAATCTGCCACAGGTCCTGGGGATTCTATACCTAGTATACTATATATATTTTCTTTGGTTACCCTAGGATTTAGCTTAGAATACTTTTCGAATAATTCACTTGCAACCCTTAGCAGGGCTGTTGTTGAATTAGAAAGCTCTTCTACATCTGATTCTTCTTCTATATACATCTTTGCATTTACCAAAAAATATTCTTCTTCATCCTCGTAAGAAGTAATACTTGCCCTATGCTCACCCTCTACTAATACCCTCATGGTAGAATCAGAAATCTTTAATATTTGCTTAATACTGGCCACTGTACCAAAATCATATAATTCATCTACCTTTGGATCATCAATTTTTGCATCCTTTTGGGATACTAATAATATCTTTTCATCATTGATCATGGCATTCTCAATAGCTTGAATTGAATTCTGCCTTCCTACATCAAAATGTATAATCATTTTAGGAAATACTGTAATCCCCCTTGTAGCTAACATGGGGATTTGTATTTTCTTACTCTCCATATTTTCCACCTCTTGGTATCTTTCTATATGTAAATGTATAATTTTTATTGTACTTATTACATTCTACAACATTATCTCCCCTATTTAAAGTTTTTACTAGTATTTACAATAAAAATTGACTGTTTGGCAAGGATTATAAAAAAGCTGCCTAATATAAGGCAGCTCCCTTTATGCATTTAATAAGTCCTGTGCCATATCCTTAATATCTCTAATATCTTCATTAAATACTGACTGTATAACCTCCTCTATATTAGATACAGCTATAATTTCAATCCCAAAGTCTTCAAAGCTAGACTGCATATTATCAATAGGTATAATAACCTTCTTAACACCTGCTAATTTAGCTGATGTCACCTTGCTATACACACCACCAACTGGGTATACCTTGCCTAGAATACCTATCTCTCCTGTCATGGCAATTTCCCTTGATATGGGTTTTTTTAGGATGGCAGAATATAGGGCTACAAATATAGCTATCCCCGCAGATGGCCCATCTACTGGGAGCCCTCCTGGATAGTTAATATGAATATTGTAATCATCACGTGATATTCCTATTAAATTTTCTATAAGAGTTAGAGCATTACTTACTGATGCCTTAGCAGAACTTGTGCGTTTGCTACTAGTAGACTTATTATGAAACTCTTCCTCATCTATAATACCCGAAANAGTAAGCCTCCCCTCCTTACCTTGGCAGGGCTCAAATATGGCCTCTACTTCCAATAAGNGGCCAGAACCTAGGCCTGTAACAGCTAGGCCATTAACAAATCCTACCCTATGACCTGGCTCCACCCTTTTATAGANCCGTGGCTGGTAGTGGCCGGTTTCAATTACCCACTCCATATCCTTAACNGTTATGTTAGCACGTTTATCTAGATTAGCTATACTACCTGCTGTTTGCACCATATTTACAGCATCTCTACCATTGCTAGCATAATCTACTACTAACTCAGGAACACCATCCTCATACTTAAACATAGACTTTTCCAGTGCATTAATAGTTATTTTTTTAATATCTTCCCTTCCTAAGGAATCAAAAAACACCTCCATGCACCTTGAACGCAGTGCTGGTGTAATCTCAGAAGGTTGGCAAGTTGTAGCTCCTACAAGCCTAAAGTCTGCTGGGAGACCATTTTTAAAAATATCATGAATATGATTGGGAATATTTACATCCCCCTCTGTGTAATATGAACTCTCCAAAAAAACCTTCCTATCCTCAAGAACCTTAAGAAGTTTATTCATTTGGTTAGGGTGAAGCTCACCAATTTCATCAATAAACAGTATACCTCCGTGAGCCTTAGTAACTGCCCCCATCTTAGGCTGGGGAATACCTGCACTACCATAAGCCCCAGCACCCTGGTAAATAGGGTCATGGACTGATCCTATTAGAGGGTCTGCTACCCCCCTTTCATCGAATCTTAGGGTTGTACCATCAATTTCTATAAATTTCGCATCATGGGTAAAGGGTGAATTATAGATTCCTTTAGCAATATCAAGTGCTATCCTAGCTGCTGCAGTCTTACCAATACCTGGCTCCCCATAGATAATTACATGCTGGGGGTTAGGTCCGCATATGGCTGCCTTAAGCGCTAGCAATCCTCTGTCTTGCCCAATAATTTCATTAAAAGATGTTGGCCTTGTCTTCTCTGAAAGTGGATCCGTTAAAAAGACCCTTCTCATATTGTTAATCTTCTGTTGTTCTCTCGCATCATCCTTAACTACTGTCTTCTTGGCTTTGTTCTTACCCTTTAGTAGTACAAGGAAATATATGGCTACGACAATACTGCAAAATAATGAAATAACTGTTAATAGTATTCCTGTGATTTTCACTTTCACTTCCTCCTTGTCTATTTCAAATTTGCTCTTATAGAGTATTGCCGAATTTTTATGTTTTTATTAGGAGATTAACATATAATTTCTCAATCCAATAAAAAAACAGGTGGTAAACCACCTGCTTTTTTTAAGCTGTTTCTATTTCTCTTTTGGAACTTGTTTTTCTTTTTTGAGAAATAGGTTTTTTATCTTCATTTATGATTATTTCTGCTTCTGCTTCTCCTAGCACAACTTCTTTTGTTATTATTACCTTCTCAACATTTGGTGTTGATGGTACCTCATACATTATATTGCGCATTTGATTTTCTATAATTGACCTTAAACCTCTTGCCCCGGTTTCGAGTTCTATTGCCATCTTGGCTATTTCTGCAATTGCTTCCTCNTCAAACTCTAGGATTACATCATCCATTTCAAAAAGTTTTTTGTATTGTTTNGCAAGAGCATTCTTTGGTTGTGTTAGTATCTTGGACAATGCTTCCTCATCTAGCTCCTCAAGTGATACTACCACTGGTACACGTCCAATAAATTCTGGTATTAATCCAAATTTCAAGAGATCTTTAGGTGATAGCTCCTTAAGAAGCTTTCCTAAGTCTTTTTCTTGTTTGCTTTGGATTTCTGCACCAAAGCCCATAGCTTTAGTTCCTACACGACTTTCAATTATCTTCTCTATACCGTCGAAGGCTCCAGCACATATAAACAGTATATTCTTAGTATCAATTTGGATGAATTCTTGGTGTGGATGCTTACGTCCCCCTTGCGGCGGAACTGATGCAACTGTACCTTCTATCATTTTAAGGAGAGCCTGCTGAACACCCTCACCACTAACATCCCTTGTTATAGATCTGTTTTCTGATTTACGTGCTATCTTATCAATTTCGTCAATATATATAATGCCTCTTTCAGCTCTTTCAATATCATAGTCTGCTGCCTGTAATAGCTTAAGTAGGATATTCTCAACGTCTTCTCCTACATAGCCTGCCTCTGTTAAGGAGGTGGCATCTGATATAGCAAATGGCACATTAAGAAGCCTAGCTAAGGTTTCTGCTAGTAATGTTTTACCTGAACCTGTTGGTCCTAACATTAGAATATTACTTTTTTGTAACTCTACATCATCAGTGGTATCTCCTGAATATATCCTTTTGTAATGGTTATATACAGCAACTGACAATGCTTTTTTGGCATCATCTTGCCCTATAACGTATTCATCTAATATATCATTAATTTCCCTAGGTGTAGGTAGTTCAGACATTTCTTCGTACTCAAAAATTTCTTCAAACTCATCCTCTATTATGTCAGCACAAAGTTCAATACATTCATCGCATATATATACGTTAGGGCCAGAAACCAACCTTCTTACTTGTTCTTGTCCTTTACCACAAAATGAACATTTTAATTGTTTAGGTTCGTCAAATTTCGAAGCCATTATACACCTCTACTTCCTAGTTAACTATTTTCTAATTTGGATAACTTCATCTATAAGGCCATATTTCTTACCTTCTTCTGCACTCATGAAGTAATCCCTTTCTACATCCTTCTCTATTTGTTTAAGTGATTGTCCTGTGTTTTCACTTAACATTTCATTCATGCGCTTTTTAGTCTTTATTATATGCTCTGCATGGATTTGTATGTCTGTTGCTTGACCCCTGGCACCACCTAGTGGTTGATGGATCATAATCTCTGCATTAGGGAGTGCAAAACGTTTACCTTTAGTTCCTCCTGCTAGTAAAAACGCTCCCATACTTGCAGCCATTCCTATACAAATAGTAGATACATCTGGTTTTATATACTGCATAGTATCGTAAATCGCCATACCGTCAGTTATGGAACCTCCTGGACTATTAATATAAAGACTTATATCCTTATCTGGGTCATCTGCTTCCAAAAATAAAAGCTGGGCTACTATTAGGTTTGCTGTAACATGATTTACTTCATCTCCTAATAAAATAATCCTATCTTTAAGCAGCCTTGAGTATATATCATAAGATCTTTCTCCACGATTTGTGTGTTCTACTACAACTGGTACTAAAGCCATATCTATAACACCCTCCATAAATTATTATTCTTTAACTACTGCACTGTCTACTACTAGTTTTATAGCTTTTGTTATTTTTAGGTCTGCTTCTAGCATTTCATTTCCATTTGCGCCGACTGCTTTCTTAATATCTTCAAGTTCCATATTAAAGCGTTCAGCCATTTCTTTCATTTCTTCTTCTATTTCTTCTTCTGTTACTTCTATATTCTCTACCTTTGTTATTTCTTCAAGAACCATACGTGACTCTAATTGTGTCTTAGCATCTTCAGCAAAGCCTTCCCTAAACTCATCCATATCTTGGCCTGTATACTGCATATATGTCTGCATATCTAATCCTTGTTGGGCCATTCTTTGAGCAAAATCATTTACATTCCTATCTGTCTGCTCATCTACCATTGCTTGTGGGATTTCCATTGTAGCATTCTCTATTATTTTCTCAATTACTGAGCTTTCAATTTGTGTAGTTCTTTCATTTTCTTTTTGTTCTAAGAGTTTTGCCCTAATATCCTCTTTATATTCATCTAATGTTTCAAAATCTGAAACATCTGCTGCAAAATCATCATTAAGTTCAGGTAGTTCCTTAACGGTAATACCTTTAATTAGTACTTCAAATCTAGCTGGTTTACCTGCTAATTCTTCTGCATGGTAGTCTTCTGGGAAGTTAACATTTACTTCTACTTCTTCATCGATATTTTTACCAATTAATTGGTCTTCGAAGTTATCAATAAATGAACCAGACCCTATTACTATTTCGTGATCTTCTGCCTTACCACCTTCAAATGCTTCGCCATCTACAAATCCTTCAAAGTCTATTGTAACCTTGTCTTGTGGTTCTACTGGCCTATCTGTAATAGTTAATTCACGAGCATTCTTGTCTTGTTCTGCTGCAACTCTTTCATTAACTTCTTCATCTGTTACCTCAGCAGCTGCAACTTCTACTTCTATTTCCTTGTACTGGCCTAACTCTACATCAGGCTGAACTGTTATAGTAACTTCAAAAACAAATGGTTTTCCTTTTTCTAGTGTTATTATTTCAAAGTCATTTTGATAGTCTATGCTTGCTGCTATATCAATATCATTTTCTTTTATTGCTTCGTCTAAAGCATCTGGAACTACAGCATTAATTGCATCATCATAAAAAATTTCACGCCCGTATACCTTTTCAATTAAAGCACGTGGCGCCTTACCTTTTCTAAAACCTTGCATAGAAATATGGCCTTTATTTTTGTGGTATGCTGCATCCATCCCTTTTTCAAATCTATCTTCTTCTACTTCTACTGTTAATTTTACCAAGCTATTTTCTAGGTTCTCTACTTTTGTATTCATTTAAATATGCCTCCTCAAAACATTCAAAATGTATTCGTTTTTTGTAATCTTTCATTTATATTTATTATGATAGGAAAATTAAGATTCTGCCTATATACTAATGTAATTTAACATCTACCAATTATATCATGTTTTCAAAGCTAAATCCAATAAATCAACTCAAATATATTTCTACCAAGTATTACATATGTTTTTTGAGATTTCCTTTGCTATAATTATTAAGTATTAATATTATAATTGTTAAGTGAAAGGACGATTTTATGGACAAGATTCCCCCACACACCTTAAGATACATATGTTTTGCTAATGTTTATGAACATAACATAGAAAGAAAAATCAAGGAAATTGATCTTTTTATAAAAACATCTCCCCCTCCCTATAAGGCAGAAGATATTAGTGACTTATTACATATTAATTTAGACGAACTTTATAGTATCTTAGAAGTTGAGTATTGTGATTCTTTAGATATGCTATCCTTTTTTAAGCTTATTCGTACATCCTCCAGTTACATCTGTAGGCTAATTCAAAGGCAGTGTGAGTATTATGACATCAAATATTATACACCTGAAGTCATATCCTATATTTATGAGCTGAATATAGATAAGGTGCGTAAAGCCTTTAAGGAATCTTCTTTATTATGTGTAGAATCTCATAATCTCAAGGAGATTTTCAGCTATATCTATGTGCCTGTTGTAAATTTAAATTATTAGCAAGACAAATCAAGGACAGTTAACAATTAAGATTGTTAGCTGTCCTTATGTTTAGTCTCTTAACTCCTCTGCCCTGTGACAAGCTACATAATGCTTATCTTCTAGTTCTCTCCACTCTGGCTCCTCATCCCTACATCTTTGTATGGCATATGGACACCTATCAACGAATCTACATCCCTCTGGTGGGTTTATAGGGCTTGGAACATCCCCTTCAAGTTTAATTATCTTCTTTTTCCTTTGGGCTTCTGGATCAGGAATTGGAATCGCTGACAAAAGAGCCTTTGTATAAGGATGAAGCGGATTATCGTATAGAACTTCACTTGGTGCAAGTTCCATCATCTTACCTAGATACATAACCCCAACCCTATCAGATATATACCTAACCATTGATAGGTCATGGGCAATAAATAAATAAGTAAGACCCAGTTTATCTTGTAACTCCTTAAGCAGGTTAACAACCTGAGCCTGTATTGATACGTCTAAGGCTGATATAGGCTCATCACATATAATAAATTCTGGATTTAGCGCTAAAGCTCTAGCTATACCTATTCTTTGTCTCTGGCCACCTGAGAATTCATGAGGGAATCTCATTGCATGTTCGTTACCAAGTCCAACAAGTTCTAATAATTCTACAACTTTCCTATGTCTTTCTTCCCTATTTGTGTAGATATTATGAATATCTAATGGTTCTGCTACTATATCTTCCACGTTCATTTTTGGATTCAAACATGCATATGGATCCTGGAAAATCATTTGAAAGTTTTTCCTTACGTCTTGCATTTCCTTCTTAGATAGTTCATAAATATTGTTACCCTTAAACATAAGCTCTCCATCAGTTGGTTCATAAAGTCTCATAATGGTTCTACCTGCTGTAGATTTACCACAGCCTGACTCACCAACAAGGCCAAAAGTTTCGCCAGGGTATATATCAAAGCTTATGCCGTCAACTGCTTTTAGGGATCCACTCTCTACTTGAAAATGCTTTTTTATATCTTTTACTGATATTAATGGTTCTTGGCTCATATTATCCCTCCTTCCCTTGTTTTTGGGCCATTGGATGATTTAACCAACAGCTACTTTGATGTGTCTTACTATGGGATGTTGCATCTGGCATATGGTGCTGACAAATTTTAAGGGAATCAACACATCTATCATAGAAAGCACATCCTTCTGGTGGCGCATATAAGTCTGGTGGTGTTCCTTCTATTGACTGTAGTGGTTGGTCCTTTGTCATATTAGGCCTTGGAACTGATTCTAGTAATCTTTTGGTGTATGGATGCTTAGGATTATTGAAAATTTCATCTGTCGTCCCTGTTTCAACAATTTGTCCAGCATACATAACAACTATCCTATCACTTGTATCTGCAACGACACCAAGGTCGTGAGTAATCAACATTATTGACATATCATGCTTATCTTGTAATTCTTTCATAAGATCTAATATTTGTGCTTGAACTGTAACGTCAAGGGCCGTAGTAGGCTCGTCTGCAATAAGTAACTTAGGGTTTGATACCATAGCTAAGGCTATCATAACCCTTTGCCTCATCCCCCCTGAAAACTCATGAGGATATTGTTTTACACGTTCTTCCGCTTGTGGCACCGATACAATCTCCAACATTTCAATAGCTTTTTGCTCCGCTTCCGCTTTAGTCATCTTTACATGCTTCCTGTAGCCTTCAACTATTTGAGGGCCAACACGCATAGTAGGATTTAATGATGTCATTGGGTCTTGAAATACCATAGCTATTTCTTTTCCCCTAATTTCCTGCATTTCTTTTTCACTTTTATCTAGAAGGTTTTCACCCTCAAAAATAATCTCTCCACCCTTATAATATGCAGGTGGGACTTGTAAAAGTTGCATTATAGCATTAGCTGTTACACTCTTACCACATCCAGATTCTCCAACTACTGCTACTGTTTCTTTCTTGCCAACATTAAAACTTACACCTCTAACTGCTTCTACTTCACCAAAAAATGTTTGAAATGATATTTGTAAGTCTTTTATTTCTAATAAATTATCCATTTTCCCACCTCCTACTTACGTAATCTTGGATCTAAGGCATCCCTTAAACCGTCACCTAATACATTAAATGCAAACATGGTTAATGATATAAATATAGCTGGTATAAATAGCTGGTAACCGTGCCCTATTGCAAGGCCTGCTAAACCGTCACTTGCCATAGTTCCCCAACTAGACTTAGGTGCTTCTATACCTAAACCAATAAAGCTTAGTGTAGCTTCTGCAAATATAGCAGTTGGCACTAATAAAGTAACATTAACTAGTATAGGTCCCATTGCATTAGGGATTATATGTTTACGAAGTATCCACCACTTGGATGCTCCCAAAGAGTTGGCAGCTGTAACATATTCATTTTCCCTTAATTGTAATACTTGTCCCCTNACTAAGATAGCCATAGGTACCCAGCCNGTAAGACCTAGGGCCAAAATCATAACTAAAAGGCTATCTGCCTCAGTAAATACAACCATCATCATAATAACTATTAGCATATATGGAATACTATAGATAACCTCTGCAATACGCATCATCCAAGAGTCAACTTTATTGCTAGCCATACCTGCGATACCGCCATATAAAACTCCACAAGTAAAGTCGATTAAGGCTGCTGCTACACCAATTAGTAAGGAGTATCTTGCTCCATACCAAATCCTTGTGAACATATCCCTACCAAGATCATCTGTCCCAAACCAGTGTACACTATTTGGACTTTGGTTTGTGTTAGATAAATTTTGTTCATAGTATTTGAATCCACTAAGGTGGGTTCCAATTATAGCCATAAAGACAAGGGCTACAATAATAACAAGACCAAACATTGCTAGTTTGTTCTCTTTTAGTCTTCTCCATACATCGGACCAGTATTTAATACTAGGACGATGAATTTTTTCTGAATCTTTATCTCCTTTTTCTGATGGCATAAATAACTCTGGCGAGTATTCTACTTTCATCATCCTTCCTCCTTCATAATGTTAATACGTGGATCAATAAGTACATAAGCAATATCTACTATTAAAAGCATTACAATTAATACTAGTGCATAAAACACTGTCGTACCCATAATTATAGGGTAGTCCCTACTTGTAATAGATGAAACAAAATACATGCCAAGTCCTGGTATTGCAAATATTTTCTCTACTACGAAACTTCCTACTACTAAGTTTGTTGTAATAGTTCCTAAAACTGAAATTATAGGTAATATAGCATTTCTAATAGCATGCTTAACAATTACAACTCCTCTTGATAAACCTTTAGATTTAGCCGTTTTAATATAATCTTGGTTAAGTACCTCTAACATACTAGACCTCATTAATCTTGCAATAAATGCAAGTGGCGACATAGCCAGCGCTATTGTTGGCAATATTGTATGCCTAAAACTTCTCCAACCTGCAACAGGTAGTAATCCTCCACTTTTAGCAGCTACGAATTGTATAAGCACTGTACCTAATACAAAACTAGGAACCGATATTCCAATTATGGCTATAACCATACTAAAGTAATCGGGCCACTTATTTTGATTAAGTGATGCTATTACTCCAAGTACTGGGCCAAAACATAAAGCTACTAATAAAGCCTGGAATCCTAAGTATGCTGAAACTGGAAAGCCACTACCTATCATTTGGTTTACTGTTTGAGTATTACTTTTCATAGATTCCCCAAAGTCTCCACGGGCAATATTTCCTAGATATATTAGGTACTGCTCATGATATGGCTTATTAAGTCCATATTTTTCTTTTAAGTTTTCATATACTTCTGGAGGCATTTTACTCTCAGTTCTTATAGGGTCCCCTGGAACAGCATTCATTAATATGAATGTAATAGTAATGATTGCCCACAGGGTAATTATTGCCATCCCTATACGTTTTACTATATACTTAAACATCTTTACCCTCCTAATTTTATTTATAACATAAAGAAAATCGGCGCGTTATCAGCGCGTCGATTTTCTGCATCTCAACCCTAAATTTTGCTTTATCTTATTAGTCTATATCTGCATAAATGAATGATGGATCACGGTTAACAACTTTATGCACATTTGTTAAGTGTGATTTTTGTGCATATGGTTTAGTGTAGAAGTAAACTGGCATTACAGGTAAGTTATCCATAAATAATTCTTCAGCTTCACGCATTGCATCGAATCTTACCTTAGGATCTACATTCGTTTTTGCAATATTTACAAGCTCATCATATTTAGCATCGCTAAACCCAGAGTCATTGTAAGGACCATCTGTTACAAACAGGTCTATAAAGGTCATTGGATCTACATAGTCACCAACCCATCCTGCTCTTGAAATCTCATAGTCTCCTGCTTTTTCTCTATCAAGTTTAACTTGGAATTCAACGTTTTCAAGTTCAACATCAACACCTAGGTTATTTCTCCACATTTCTTGTATAACTTGGGCAATTTTCTTGTGAGATTCCATAGTATTGTAAAGAATTGTTGCTTTAAAGTCTTCCTTAGTCATACCTTCTTCTTCAAGTCCTTCTTCAAGTAAAGCATTAGCTGCCTCGATGTCTTCTTCAAAGTAAGCTCCTTGCGCCCCTTGGAAATCCTCACCATCTTCATTTGGAATACCTGGAGGTACAATACCATAAGCTGGCGTTTCCCCACCTTGGGATACTTTACTAGTTATAGTTTCACGATCAATAGCCATAGTAAGCGCTTTTCTTACTTTAGCATTATTGAATGGTACTAATTCTGTATTAAAGTTATAGTAGTATGTCGCTAACTCTTCACCAATTACAAGTTCTGGATCATTCTTTTCTTGTAAGTCTGCTACTATTGTTTGTGGTAATGGATATAGGAAATCGAATTCATCAGCTTGGTATTTTTGCCATGCTGTATCTTCGTTTTCGATTATTGCAAAATCGATACCATCTAATTTTACTTCTTTTGCATTGTAGTAGTTTTCGTTTTTCTCTACTAGGATGTTCGCTTTGTGATTCCATTCTGTTAACTTAAAAGCACCATTAGAAACAAATGTTTCTGGTTGCTTAGCCCAGTCTGGATTATCCTCTACTACTTTCTTATTAACTGGGAATAGTGTATAGAATGCTGTAAGTTCTATAAAGTATGCAGCTGGTTCTTCAAGTACTACTTCAAGTGTAGTATCATCTAACGCTTTAACACCAACATCATCTACATCAGCTTCGCCTGTATTATAAGCTTCAGCATTTTTTAGGTAGTATAGTTGGTAAGCATATGTTGAACCTAAATCCACATCTAGTACACGTTTCCATGAGAATTCAAAGTCATGTGCTGTAACTGGATCTCCGTTAGACCACTTAACATCATCACGTAGCTCAAATGTATAAGTTAGGTTATCATCTGATACAGTATAGTCCTTTGCCATCCCACCTATTAGGTTNCCATCTTGGTCTTTTTTCATAAGACCTTCGAATGTATGGTCAATTACCCAAGACTCATGTGTACCTTGTGCTAGTGCTGGGTCTAATGATCCTGGCTCACTAGAGTTGTTTGTATGAAGTATTTTACCGTCTCCCCCACTACCACCAGCAAAACATGCTGTGGTCATTAATGCCACTGCTAATGCCAATCCGGCAACAGTGATTAGTTTTTTCCTCATCGTTTTCTCCTCCTGTCGACAACATCTGTATGCTAGTGTAACATGTTGTCTTAATATGTCTAAAATTATTTTACAAAAAGTATACCATTAATAAATTTAAAGTTCAAGTCATTAGTGATATATAGGCCTATAAAACTTTGGTAATTATAGTTAAAAATAGGGTCTTTACCATATTTCTTGCCTTTTTCTTGCTTTAGGCTTGATTTTTATTCCCTAACATCATATCCTTAATTGTATAAAATGATAGATATAAAAGCTTTTTTAATTATTTATATTACAATTGGAGGTATAGAAATGGAAATCGAACGTAAGTTTTTGGTAAATTCACTGCCAAATTTAGATAATCACAAGGGTAAATTGGTTAAACAAGGATATATTTCAACAGATCCTGTTATTAGGATTCGTAAAATGGATGATTTATATACATTATCTGTTAAATCTAAGGGACATCTAGTAAGGGAAGAGTTTGAGCTGGATTTAACTCCTGAGCAATTTGAAGATCTATGGGAAAAGGTTAATGATACCTATGTTTCAAAAACCAGGTACTTCATTCCATTAGATTCCAAACATACCGCTGAGCTAGATATTTACTATGAGGAGCTACAGGGCCTTTATACAGTAGAGGTAGAATTTGATTCTACAAGGGATGCTGAAAAGTTCATTGCCCCCGACTGGTTCGGAAAAGATGTTACCCATGATAGCAGGTATAAGAATAATCATTTGGCGGTTTATGGATTGCCAAGGTAAGGAACAAGCTTTGCTTGCAAGGTATTTTAGGGGACTTATTTATAGGCATTTGGCTTATCCATAACAAAAAAGGTTAGCAAGTTATCTTGCTAACCTTTTTATATTACTGGGTAGAGAGGATTCGAACCTATGCATGCAGGAGTCAAAGTCCTGTGCCTTACCACTTGGCGACTACCCAATATTAAAGGTGAAAGAGGGGATTCGAACCCCCGGTCTTCGGAGCCACAATCCGACGCTTTAACCAGCTAAGCTACTCCCACCATATTAAAACGTGCCAACAGGGATTCGAACCCCGGACCTACGCCTTAGAAGGGCGTTGCTCTATCCAGCTGAGCTACTGGCACATATTCATATTATATTTATATTACAAGCGGGTGATGGGAATCGAACCCACGTATGCAGCTTGGAAGGCTGCCGTTCTACCATTGAACTACACCCGCAAATACTTATTTATTATTTGCATTGCTTATTATATTATATTTACAATAAAATTGCAAATTAATGCGGGTAGAGGGGGTCGAACCCACATGCCCAAGGGCACTAGATCCTAAGTCTAGCGCGTCTGCCAATTCCGCCATACCCGCATATGAACCACCCGGGGCTCGAACCCGGGACAACTGGATTAAAAGTCCAGTGCTCTACCTACTGAGCTAGTGATTCATTTTATATTTATTTGTTTTGGAAGGTAGTTAGGTGATACCTTCTAACTGGGTAGAGAGGATTCGAACCTATGCATGCAGGAGTCAAAGTCCTGTGCCTTACCACTTGGCGACTACCCAACGTTTAAGCTTTATTTTATTTTTTAAAGCTTTTGTAACGACCAACAAGTTGTATTATACATAATCTAAACCCAATAGTCAACATCTTTTTTGAAATTCTTTTATTTTTTTTATAAAAGTGGGATTTCCCTAGGAGTTTTCTCGATTATTATCATGTGTTTTACCTGGGTTTCCTGATCCCTTTTTATCCTTAAAACTGCATAGGATGGATAGACTGAGTCCCTTGGAAGGCTTATGCTACCAGGGTTTACAGCAAGTAGCCCTCTGGTCTTATCAATTTCTTTATGGGCAATATGAGTATGCCCGCATACTCCTATATGAGCTTTTTTATTTTTCATATCTTTAAATAATTCTTGGTAATTATTTTTTATATTATGATGATCTCCGTGAGTTATTAGTACTTTTTTGTCTTCTATCTCCACTACCTTTGTTCTATCTTTTTCTTTAAAAAACCACCCATCACAGTTACCTGGCACATAATAAAATTTTAGCTTTGGGAATTGTCTTTCTAGCCTTCTNGCATCTTCTATATGATCACCACAGTGTATTACAANATCCAAGCCCTCTTTCATTGTGTGCCTAATGGCAAGGCNTGCATAAGACAAGTCCTTATGGCTATCACTTATTACTAATACTTTCATTGTTTATTTCTCCAATACCTTTCTAATTTGTTTCTCCATTGCCCTCAGAGCCTTTCCTCTATGGCTAATGGCATTCTTTTCCTTGGCTGATATATCTGCCGATGAGGTTTGATATCCCTGTGGGTAGAAAATAGGGTCATAGCCAAAGCCTCCACTTCCTACGGCCTTTCTACCTATCTTGCCTTCCATGGTATCCCTGGTAATTATAGTTGCCCGGCCATCTGGGAAGGCTGTAGCTATAGCGCATACAAAACGGGCGCTTCTCTTATTGTCTTCTATATCCTTCATCTTATCCAAAATAATTGCATTTTTTTCTTCATATGGAGTATTCTCTCCTAGGTATCTAGCTGAGTATACACCTGGCGCCTTATCAAAGCAATCTATTTCAAGTCCAGAATCATCGGCCATTACTATATGACCAGACTCTTTCATTATCTCCTCAGCCTTCTTTCTAGCATTTTCTTCAAATGTTTGCCCATCTTCAATAACATCAATATCAATACCTGCTTCTTCCATTGTTATAATATTAACATTTATATTGGACATTATTTCTCTTATTTCTTTTACTTT